>ENA-UENX01000308-UENX01000308.1-marine-metagenome-genome-assembly--contig:-NODE-308-length-24148-cov-146.249347_pt1 | contig 24148 bp, 18 predicted proteins | sample MGYA00237875_ERZ529327 | MGnify/ENA primary metagenome ERZ529327 (study PRJEB26372, sample SAMN05368347) | marine metagenome | biome: cultured habitat; feature: ocean water; material: water; isolation... | reverse complement strand
CTAATAACTAATAACTAATAACTGATGACTGAACCTATTGCTGAACCTATTGCTGGATATACTTTACCTGTATTTGCTTGTGCTGCTGCCGTAGCTGCTCTAGGTTGGCTACGTCAAAATGTTTCCTCTTCATCTACTGTATCAATTAACTTACTAGAACCAAGAGAAATTGTTGATATTCCTATCCAACAGGTAGCTTTACTGAAAAATAATACTGCTTTAGCCGTTACTCGTTCCGATCCCGGTAATAATCTTGACCTAACTCATAATACTCCTATTTGGGCTATGGTAGAATTGGTAAAAGTTTGCCAAACTGACACTTCAGAAAAAATTGTGATTATAGGTGGAGAAGGAATAGGATATGATATTAATAGTAGAGAAGCAGCTATATATAATTATGCCCAACGACTGCTCCAAGAAAATCTTCAACCCTTGCTCAAGCAAAATGAACAAGTTATAGTCACTATTATCCTACCAGAGGGTCGTCAATTAGCGGCTCGGACTTCTAATTCTGCTTTTGGTATAGTTGAAGGTCTTTCTTTGTTAGGGACTACTGGGGTTTCTCAACCTTTAAGTGTGCCTGGACAACTTGAAGTTTACCAAGAGGAACTACAACAAAAGGCGGCGCAGTTTCAGAGTTTGGTGTTTTGTGTAGGGGAAAATGGTCTAGATATAGCCAGGAAAATGGGTATCTCTCCACAGCAGACCGTCAAAACAGCTAACTGGTTGGGCCCAATGTTAGTTGCTGCTGCTATTGCTGGAGTGGAGTATATTCTATTGTTAGGCTATCATGGTAAATTAATTAAGTTGGCTGGTGGAATTTTTCATACTCATCACCATTTAGCTGATGGACGATTAGAAATTTTAACAGCTCACTGTGCAAATATAGGTGTACCTACTTCTGTAGTACAAAAAATTTTTGCTTGTCCTACAGCTGAGAGTGCTTTGAAGCTGCTGCGGAGTATAGATACAAATCAGAAAAATGATTTGGTAGGTAAGGTTTATGGAGCGATCGCTTCAAAAATTGACCAACGTTGTCAAGCTTATATTTTTAATCATAGCCAAAAGCAAGTCCAAGTAGGTTCGATGTTATTTGACCGCGATCGGCAAATTTTCCTCAAAACTAAAGTTGCGGATCAAGTTTTTTCCCAAATTTTTTCCTTTGAAGATCATAAAAAATAAAGAGTAGAAATTTTAAATAGTCAAGTTTAAGTTAGCTGGGGACCAACTAATAATAACTGTTATTTAAGTTGGCTAAAAGAACTCAATAGTGTTTTAGTAAAATCATGAAAACTAGTAGAAACCGTTACTTAAGCTAGCTATGAGAACTATTACTGTTGTGGAAAATCATTTATTATTTTCAAAGTACGCCAAGTAGGACTTACCAAAAATATCTAAGATCATCTGAGAAAATATTTCCGCTTGTTGCTGCCTTGTAAAGAAGAATTTATTAAACTAGGATTTTTCGAATACCATTATACAGACTTCCTTTTTCACATTCACTTTAAGTTCCAATAGTTTCCACGACTTAACCAAGAAAATCTGTAAGTCCTGGAATGAAATTACTGAAAAAAAATACGAGCTAGAGGAAAATTGTTGTGCCTGTATTGATGTTGGATTAGACAATTTAGCTATATTAATTGTACTTCAAGCCGGAATTAAACCCAAGAGTGATAAATGGCAGACCATTAAAATCTATCAATAAATACTAAAAGAAAGTTAAGAGTTGAGCTTATCTTGCAATAAGTCCAGCAAAATCAATCAAGCCGACTACTAAAAAAGCTCAATATGTTAAAAAAAAAGAAAAGAGAATTCTCCCGACCGACTTATCTCCATAAGAGATTTAGAGGAACTTTGTGATTTTAGGCCTTTATACAGGAAGCACCAATATCAACTTAGGGAAAAGAAGATTTCAGATTTCTTGAAGTGTCCCCTATAATAAGTTAATTGAAATGTTATCTGATAAAGCCTCAACATGCTTAGGGATAAGTGTAATTCTAAAAGCAAAAATCTTATAGTTCAAGATCAAGTTTTATAGATAATGATGTTCAAAAATTAAAATTGACTTGAATTATAAAAGGCCAAAAATATTAAGTCACTTTTTCTTCTAAAAAAGTAAAAAGAGAAATGCACAAAGTAACACCAAAAAAAGATTAATCAAAGAGTAATGTGAAGATATCGGGATTGATCGAAAATTCCCACAATGAGAAAAGTAGCTCCCTTACGTTTTTGACCATGATGGGATAATTAGTTTTATAGTTCACCCCCAAATTGAGTAACATCTGGAAAATAAGGATATGTCTTATGTGACTATATTTTTATGAACTATATACCTATAAAAAACGAATCTACAAGCTTTTGTAGAAAGGCAGAAATTTTTTTTTACACTGAGAGTGTGTCAACAGAAAAATTTTTCTCACAATTATTTATTAGTTTGGCTAATAACTCAGAAAATAATTGTTACTAACACAAGAAAATTAATCATTAAAGTCCAACACAATAAAATATTAATCGTGACCCTAACAACACAGACACAAAAAAACTCAGATTCTCTCACTCAATTTAACCGTCAAATGATCGTAATTTTGGATTTTGGTTCTCAATATTCAGAACTAATTGCCCGCCGAATTCGGGAAACTCAAGTATATTCAGAGGTTATTTCTTACCGCACAACTGCAGCTAAACTGGCAGATATAAACCCCAAGGGAATCATTCTTTCTGGTGGGCCAAATTCTGTTTACGATGAAGGGGCACCTCATTGCGATCCCGAAATTTGGAATTTGGGAATACCCATTTTGGGTGTATGCTACGGTATGCAGTTAATGGTAAAACAACTGGGCGGAGAAGTTGAACGCACTCAGTTAGCTGAATATGGTAAAGCATCTGTATCAATAGATGATCCTACAGATTTGCTAACAAATATAGAAGAAGGTACAACTATGTGGATGAGTCATGGAGATTCTGTCACCAAAATGCCTTCTGGTTTTGAAGTATTAGCTCATACAGATAATACTCCTTGTGGAGCAATAGCTGACCACAATAAAAAGCTCTATGGTACTCAGTTTCACCCAGAGGTAGTTCATTCTATTGGTGGTCAAGTATTAATTCGGAATTTTGTTTACCATATCTGCAAGTGTGAACCAACCTGGACGACAGAAGCTTTTGTAGAAGAAGCGATTCGAGAAATTAGAGCTAAAGTAGGGGATAAACGAGTATTATTAGCTCTGTCTGGAGGGGTAGACTCTTCGACTTTAGCATTTTTACTCCATCAGGCCATTGGAGATAAATTAACTTGTATGTTTATTGACCAAGGGTTTATGCGAAAGTATGAACCAGAGAACTTGGTAAAAATATTTCACGAATCTTTTCATATATCAGTTAAATATGTGAATGCTCGCGATCGCTTCTTATCTATACTCAAAGGGGTCAGTGATCCAGAAGAAAAACGGAAATTAATCGGCCATGAATTTATTCAAGTATTTGAAGAAGAGTCAAAACGTTTGGGACCTTTTGATTATCTAGCTCAAGGTACTCTTTATCCAGACGTGATTGAATCTGCTAATACGAATGTTGACCCCAAAACCGGGGAGCGAGTAGCGGTTAAAATTAAGAGTCATCACAATGTTGGTGGTTTGCCGAAAGATTTGAGATTTAAATTGGTCGAACCTTTGCGCAAACTATTTAAGGATGAAGTGAGAAACGTTGGTCGTTCTATTGGCTTACCAGAAGAAATTGTGCGACGACATCCTTTTCCTGGCCCGGGATTAGCAATTCGGATTTTAGGGGAGGTTACAGACAAACGTTTGAAAATATTACGGGATGCTGATTTTATTGTGCGCGATGAAATTAGGCAGCAAGGTATGTATCATGATTTTTGGCAAGCGTTTGCTGTTTTGTTACCTATTCAAAGTGTTGGGGTAATGGGGGATCAACGTACTTATGCTTACCCCATTGTTTTGCGGTTTGTTAAGAGTGAGGATGGAATGACTGCTGACTGGTCTCGTGTACCTTATGATTTGTTAGAAACTATTTCTAACCGCATTGTGAATGAGGTTAAGGGAGTTAATCGGGTGGTGTATGATATTACTTCTAAACCTCCAGGTACTATTGAGTGGGAATAATATAGTACTACGGTTAACTCCTAAGTCGGTAGGGGGTTTGGCTATCAAACCCCCTACTATATTTATTGAATAAATTGGAGTTGTGGGAGTTAGGAGTAGTAGGAGAAAATAATCATCTATCATCTCCAAAAATTGACTAAACCCTTCTATCCTTTTACGAAAGCTTCTTAATCATTGTTAAACATACATAAGCGATCGCAATACTTTGGGATGAGTTTGAATAATGCAAAATATTAACCCAAATTTACCAAAAAAGACAAGTAAATAATATCACTTGTTTTATGGTCAAAGCTACAACAACGACTTTGCTGTTTGTTTGCTTAGAAAAAAAGAAATTAAAAGTGTGTCAAGAGGAAGTAAAATAGTTATAAAATCCGAGTTTGTCTTTGATGTGGAATATCTGGCACTATATAATATAATTGAAATTTTGAAATTTACCGTAAATACCAACTACTATCATAAAAAAAACAAATGAAAGTCATTGAAGTAACAGGAACTTTTAACAAAAAAGGGCAATGATTCTTCGATCGCCATGTTTGGAAAATTCAGCCCCAGGAAAAGCGCGAGTTATACTACCCTCCCAGGAAAAGCGGGAGTTATACTACTCTTTCGCGAAGTAACAGAAAAAATTGAACTCGATCCAGATGATACTCCCGTTGCCAAAATAAAAGTTAGTCTCACAAGAACATTGCCAAAAGCAAAATCTAAACAACCCATTTCCTTTTCTCAAATGTGGAAGGAAATAGATATCGAATAATATTCCTGTAGTTGAGATTGACTTAAAACCTAAAAAGAATAAGAAATCTGCGGAAACTCTTCCCAAAATATCCTCCTATTGAGCTTAGATACTCAACCAGTTATCGAACAAATACTAAAGAAATAAATTTCGAGCGCGATCGCCTGAAGCGACGTTTTCAACCAAACTAAATTATTATGATAAATTTATGTAAAACACTGTAGTTCCATTATGCCTCAGATTCGATTCCCTCAAACTAAAAACCAAATAGTAATATTGAGTTGTGTCGCTGTTTTCTTATGGCTGTTTAGCTGTACTCCCAACTCTCCAAAATCTCTACCTCTAGCAGAATTAAAACGGAGCAAAGAAAGTATAGTAGTTTCAGCTCATCCCCTAGCTAGTGAAGCAGGAAAGTTAATGCTAGAAAAAGGGGGCAATGCAGTAGATGCAGCGGTAGCTACAGCCTTTGCTATTTCTGTAGTAGAACCATTTTCCGCAGGTATTGGAGGTGGAGGCTTTTTACTATTAGGAACTCCTCCAGAAAATTCTGAGACTCAACAGTATAAAATTCGAGCCCTAGACTTTCGGGAAAGAGCTCCTAAAGCAGCAACTCGAAATATGTACCTTAACGAAAAGGGAGAAGTAGAGAAAAGAGCAAGTTTAGATGGACATTTAGCAGTCGGAGTACCTGGAACCGTAGCAGGATTGTATAATATTCACAAGTCCTTAGGCAAGTTACCTTGGAAAGAATTGCTAAAACCAGCTATTCGTTATGCTCGTGATGGGTTTGAGCTAAGGGATGACTTTGTTAGTAAACTAGAAAAACGCTTAGAGGTAATTAACAAAAATCCGGCAGCTAGGGATATATTTACTAAAAATGGCCAAGCTTATGAACCAGGAGATTTGCTGATTCAAACTGATCAAGCTCAAACCTTAGAAACCATTGCTGAAAATCCTCAAAGCTTTTATACAGGTAAAATTGCTCAGGCGATCGCTACTGATATGGCCAAAGCAGGAGGTCTAATTACTTTAGAAGATTTACAGAACTATACACCAATATGGCGTGAACCTATTTGTGGCAAGTTTAGACAAGCAAAAGTTTGTGCTATGCCACCACCATCTTCTGGAGGCGTACATTTACTACAAATATTAAATATTGTGGGAGAGACTAACTTGCAACAGTGGGGTAGGGAAAATGCTGATACTATTCATTTACTTACTGAAGCCATGCGGGTTGCTTATGCCGATCGCTCTTTGCATTTAGGGGACCCAGATTTTCTGGAAGTGCCAGTCAAGGAGTTGACTAGCTTGAGTTATGCTCAACAACGACGTCAGGAAATTAGTCTCACAAAAGTCAGACGTTCCACTGAAGTACAACCAGTATCACCAGAAGTTCTCAGGAGTAATATTTTGGAGTCTCCTGATACTACTCATTTAACCGTAGTAGATCAAGAGCGAAATGTTATTAGTATGACATATACAATTAATGGTAGTTTTGGTGCTGGAGTGGTAGCTGCTGGTACAGGAATATTGTTAAATAATGAAATGGATGATTTTGCCGCTGCTCCTGAAGCACCAAATTTATACGGTTTGGTCGGGGATGAAGCGAATGCTATAGCTCCGAGAAAAACTCCTTTGTCTAGTATGACTCCTACTATTGTTACAGACAATGGTCGGTTAATTATGGCGACTGGTTCTCCTGGGGGTAGTACGATTATTACCACAGTTTTGCAGGTTATATTGAATGTGTTAGAGTATAAAATGAATGTTGCTGAAGCTGTGTCGGCTCCACGTTTTCACCATCAATGGCTGCCAGATAAGTTAATCTTGGAAACAGGGGGGTTTGGCGAGGCAACTGTGAATGAGTTGAAACAGCGCGGACATAATGTAGTAATGCAACGTGGTTGGGGTAATGCAAATGTAGTTTTCCAGGATGAGAGTGGGATGTTGGAAGCAGCAGCAGATCCTCGTGGGGAAGGGGAGGCAATGGGGACTGGCCAGTAGCTCACGAGGGTAGGTTTTTGATTTTCTGGTTGTTACAATATTTGGAAGCGTGGATATATAATACCAATTTTCTAAAGCCAGACTACACATACCTTGACATCTTGGTTTTCAAGCTTGATAAATTACTTTTACAAATGTTGTTTAAGTTTATGAAATTAAGTTTATGAAATTAAGTTTATGAAATTGGTATAAGAACTATTTACTTTAATGAAAGTAGTTTCAGTAGAAGGAAGCTTTAGTAGAGTTTATCTACAGGATAATTCCAACCAACGTCTTTGTGTTTTGGGTCGATATTGGGTTTTATTACCTCAACCCAACCTACAAATACTCTTAAGTTTCTTCTCATTAATTTCCTTCGTAATTATTTGAGTTTATCTAGAAAGTTTTGAGATCCCTCTTGATCTGCTTGTTGTTTATATAAGTCAGCAGCTTTTTCAAAGTCTTTTATGGTCTGTTGCTGATCTCCAACTCCATGGAGATAGTAAACACTACCCCGCCCATAGCAAGCATCAGCTATTCGGGTTAGAGTTAATAGCTTGTTAATATTCAGCAAGCGCCTTTTCATCTTCTGGTCTGAAAAACGTAAATATTACCCCGGTTATAATAGACCAAGAAATTGCCAAAAATAATCGGAATTAGCATTTTTGGGAACCCTTTGAATACCTTGGTTAAACTCAGCGATCGCTTTTTCATCTTTTCCCTTATCCTGATAAAAAAGAACCCTGCTTGTGTGCCCAAGCATCTTAAGCATATTTAGGGTTCTAGTTGAATAGCTTGTTTATAGTTAGGGAGAGCCTTTTCACATTCGGATCTAAATAACATAAATATTACCCTGGTTACCATATTCAGCGATCGCCTTTTCATATTTTTCCTACTTATTGTTAAAAAAGACCTTAGTAAAATGCTATTAATATAATTTTGGGCAATTCAAAGTTGCCATTTTTTACTAAGTTTTCTATCCGTTCTACTAAACTTACCCAAACTTAAATGAATTGGAAATTGCATAAGCTTTGGAGCTAGCTTCGGTGTTTCACCCATATAACACTAAGTGCATTCTGTAACTTATCTTCCCTATCCGACAACAAAACCCAAGTCAGCTCAAGCTACTTATTCATATTCAGGTTTTCGATCATTACTCATACTCCTACAATATTGCTATGTATGTGTAACTGTAAATAAGTATAGTAAATTTTTATTTAACTCTCAAGTCCCCTGATCCAAAGGGGGAGGAGGTTGAGTGATATTCAAGCAGATAAATGCCAGTAGTACTCACATTAACCATGTTAATATTCGTTTCATAATTTGTAAGTTCTCAAAGTTTTCTAAAGACAGTGTTATCATAAAATAACTAATAAACAAATTTTTATTAACTTAACTTTAATCTAAACGCACTGCTGCTATATACAGCGTATTTTTTGCAATTGTTTGAGATATTTATACTATAATTACTATCTGATTAATTGCGGTCTAAAATATGACATTGGCTTATATCATGTCCGCTTAAATACTTATATTTAACAGAAAATAAAGTAGAGAAAAAACTCACTAACTATTTTTAATTTTTCATAACAATTACCAACTGCTAACTACCTATTTAATATTGAGTCGAGCCGCTTCTAAAATCAAACGTTGTTCAGCACGAGCAATCGCTTTATAAGTCTTTTCAACAGCATTCAAATTAACAGAAATAGAAGTAATACCCCACCGAATTAAATCATCTATTATTTCTGGATATAAAGCAGGAGCATCCCCACAAATAGAACAAGGAATACCAGCACTTTTAGCCTTAAAAATTAAATCTTTAATTGCCATCATTACTGCTGGGTTACGAGTATTAAAATAACTTTTTATTTCTTCTTTTTCTCGATCTACACCTAACAATAACTGAGTTAAATCATTAGTACCAATAGCAATACCTTGTACACCTTCTTTTACATATTCAGGTAATAGGAATAAAACTGATGGTACTTCTGCCATAATCCAAATTTGAAAATGATTTGGTTTATCCTTCCATTTTGTCTCAATTCGACTCCTACAAAATTGAAACTCTTCTAAAGAACGTACATAAGGCAAAATTAAATGAATGTTACTATAACCTAACTTATATACTGCAGATAAAATATTTATTTCTAAATCTAGTAACCTCGGTTCCAACATATAACTCAATGTGCCATGTTGTCCTAATATGGGATTATAATAATTACTTTTATAGGAAAAACTTAACTCTTGAAATATATTTTGATCATGAATATTTTGACTATACTGATTATCTTGATTATTAGGATAATTTAGAGATGAATGCTCCAGTTTTTTCGTCATATTTTTTTCTTGATAACTATAATTAAATAGCACTAAATCAAAAGAACGATAAAATACTGATTTGGGAGCAAAAGCAGCAGCAAACTGAGTTAGATTCTCTACCATTAAATCTATTAATTCTGATTCACGACCTTGTTTTATCCACCATAAAGGATGACGATTTTCTAACAGTTCAATTGCCATTAACTCTGACCGCAACAATCCCACTCCATCTATAGGCAAGTTTTGAGCTTTTTTAATTGAATTAATTTGACTAATATTTACAAATAATTTACTGCCAATGGGAAACAATGTTTTAGAATGAAAAGATTTTTTTTCTACTTCTATATCTAGTTTTTTAGGATAATTTTTATGTTTTTTAACTAGATGTACTTCTCCATTATTACCATTAACTAATAAGTAGTTACCTGTTTTAATTATTTTAGTAGAATTGGTAGCTCCGACAATAGCAGGAATCCCAATTTCTCTGGATAAAATTGCAGCATGACTTGTGATACCGCCCTGTTCAGAAATTATCCCAGCAGCATTTTTTAGTAATGGCAAATAACTAGGAATAACTGCTGATACAACTAAAATTTTTTCTTTATAAACCTCTTTTAATTGTGGATTAAAATCCTTAATAACTACAGCTTGAGCTGTGACTTTTCCTTCTGAGACTCCTATGCCTGTAACTATAGGGGAATCAAGTTTTTCAAGAGATTTTTTTTGCTTTTCTCTTGTTAAAGCAGTTGAATTTTCTGATTTTTTAGACTTTGTTTGCATATCCTTAAAATCTGTAATTAATAGTTGATTTTCTTCATGATTATCACTTTTAAACAAAGTCCATTTAAAATAAAAACTAGTAGGAAATTCATTGGTTATTTTCTTAGTAATTTCAAGCAATAATTGTAAATATTTATCTCTCAAAGCAAATTCTTTTTGTACATTTTCTGGCAATAAAAAAGCTTGTAATCCTAGTAAATTATCAGGAATAGGCATTTGAGTATTATCAATTTCTTGCCATGTATTGATATAGCTTACTTTTGTCATAGCTGTATCAAGGTTATAAGCGATAATTTTATTCCCTAGTTTTTTTTCTTGTATAGTGTAATTTTTAGGAGAAATTAGAAAAGAGTCAGGGATAACTTGCCCGAGCTCAATAGATATTCCTAAACCATAAGTTGCTTGAATTTCCCAACTATTTGCAAAAGCTTGCATAGTTCCTGAAGCGATCGCTGATTGTAAAGATTGTACTAAAATTACTGGTTGAAGTTTTTGAATATCAACTTGGTGAATATGCCAATACAATAAACTTTTAGCTTTAAAGATTTCTGACCAGGCCTGTTTAATTACTTGAGTAAATTTTTCTGATTTAGCTTGACAGATTTTTACATCTAATATCCCAAAAGTTTCCAGTTTAGGAGAAGCTAAATAAGGCTGAAAAATTAAGCTTTCAGCATTAAGATTATTAATTGCAGATTCCAAAGATGAGACTAACTCTAATGGTAAATCAGCAGAAAAGATATAGTAATTAATTGATTGAGAAATATGTTGCCATTGTTGATAGTCATCAATATTAAAATTTAAAGAAGAGTCAGGGAAATTAGCTAATAAAGGATCCGACCAATTAATACGTTCTAAAAATTGCCACAAGGTATTGGCTGGAATGACAAAACCAGGGCTAATTGGATAACCTTTATCCATCAGATCTGCTAAATAAAAAGCTTTTTCTCCTACTATGTTCCAGTCTGATGATTTAATTTGATCTAGCCAGTAAAACTTATACACAAAACTATTACTTTGCTTACGTCATTTTAATTATTATAGTTATCAGCTATCAGTTATCAGTACCGAGCAATTTCAGCCAAAGACTTGATTTTTTTTCATTCCCTTAAAATGGATATCTGATAGCTGATGGCTGAATGCTTATTATTAACATAAAATAATATTAGAAATATTATATCTTTTCAAGGTTCTTGACAATGATTAAATTTATCCGGAGAAAAATTTTTAAACCATTTTTGAATATACTTCTTAAAGCTAACTGTCCTCTTTGTCAGCGTTCAGCAGACAGAGAGTTTTGTCAGTATTGCGAAAAACAAGTTTGGCACTGTCAGTTTCCTGGTGGAGGAGAAATATTTTCTGGAGAAGTACCTATATTTGTTTGGGGTCAATATAAAGATAGTCTCAAACGAGCGATCGCTGCCATGAAATATGAAGATCACCCAGAAATAGCAAAACCCCTGGGATATTGGTTGGCGGATGGATGGTTAGCTACAGCACCCCGTGAAAAAGCGGTGGTTATACCCATTCCTATGCACAAAAAAAAGCAGAGGGAACGAGGTTTTAATCAATCTGAACTATTGGCCAATAGTTTTTGTGAGGCGACAGGTTTACAGATATGGCGAAATGCTTTGGTAAAACTGAAACAGACTCAGCCATTATATAATTTGTCTTCTCAGGAGAGGCTAGAGATGGTAAAGGATATTTTTGCGATAGGCAAAGATTTCCGTAATCGGAGTTCCTATGCTCCAGTTTTACTGGTGGATGATATTTATACAACTGGTGCAACGGTGAATTCTGCTATAGAGGTTTTGCGTAAAGCTGGTATTAAAGTCGTGGGAGTATTGGCGATCGCGACTACAAAAGAACCTACTGCGAAGAAACCACTATTAAAAAGTAAAAAAGTTGTGAAAAAAATCTACTTCTCAAAAGTAGAAATGAAACTCAAAAATATAGTAAGTCAGTAACAGTTTTTTGTGATACTACTTATTCCGAGTAAGTAGGTAGGCGTGAAAAAACTTAGCTATATTAAGATTTATGTACTGACTTCAAGCTCTTCCACACAATTGATTTGAGGCGAATTTAGATTTTGTTATATAGCGACAAAATTCATACTGACCTACTTAAAGTATGATATGATATAAATAGTATATTTTTTATCCAAAATATATCTCTCCAAAAATGTCTATTTGGAAATAGCGGGGCAAGGGCTTGAGAACCTTTTCTAGAGATTTTTTTAGGAGAATAAAAACTGAATTGCTAGCTTACAAAAACTATTGAAAGGGACATCAAACATCAAATATTGTAATCACAATTATTATTAGAGCCCTATTCTTTTGTTACCCTTAGTATTATATCAAATGCGATAGTATCGGTATAAATAAAGTATAGAAATCGGGAACAATATCTAGCAAAGGCTGAAAAAATTTCCCCTCATAGTTGGGCTAGACTTTAAACCAAATTTTTCAGTTTTAGGAACAAGGGAAGTAAACTTAGAAATTTTAGGCCAACCTTTACGGGAAATGGGAATTAATCCAGATGATTGAATAAATTTATTCTTACTAATAAAATGGGACTAATATCGATATACATTGAATTTTTCAAAATACACAAATTTGCTTTAAAATTTTATTAATAACTGTTACAAATTTATTAAAAACTAATACTGTTTGAGATTTTTATGATTAACTTATATTTTTTGTTAAAAATAAAATAATACTTCAACTGTATTAAAAGCATTTAATAATTTGGGCAACAACTAAATATCGTAATTGTCAATAAAAAACTTTTATAGTTTTAAATTATGGAATGGCAAGAAAATTCTGGTAATTGGGTATTAATACCCTCTCGTCCCAAAGCAATCATACATTTTTTGGGTGGAGCATTTGTTGCAACAGCACCCCATGTTACTTATCGGTGTTTACTAGAGATTCTAGCAAATCAAGGCTATGCAGTAATAGCTACTCCTTTTATCAATACTTTAGACCATTTAGCAATAGCTAACAACGTTCTCAGTAGTTTTGAGAATTGCCTAAATCACTTATATACTAGTGAAATACTCAGGAAAAAATCTTTACCTATCTATGGAATTGGGCATAGTATGGGATGTAAGTTACATTTACTCATGGGCAGTTTAAACTCTATAGCAAGAGCTGGTAATATTCTCATATCTTTCAACAATTTTGGAGCTCGTAATGCTATTCCCATGGTCGAACAAATATCTTCTGTAGTGAAAGTAGAGTTTACTCCATCCCCAAAAATTACAAACAGCATAATTCAAAAGCGTTATCAAATTCGGCGCAATTTATTGATTAAATTTAATAATGATAATATAGATCAAACTCTTCGTTTGAGCGATATATTACGACTACGTTTTCCCAGCATGGTAACAGTTCAGAGATTAAATGGAAATCATTTAACGCCCTTAGGTCAAGATTTAAGTTGGTCTGTAGGACAAGTATATACTCCTGTAGATGCTATTGGTCAATGGCTGAAACAAGAGATTTATAAAGACTTCAATAAACTTCAACGTGAAATCCTACTTTGGTTAAATCCACTAGCACCAATATCATAGCTTGATCCTGATAAATTCTAAGTAATCGTATCACAATCGGAACAATTCTTTTGTTATAGGATATATGGCCAATATTGTTTGATTATTAACAAACAGTTACGATTATTAGATGTACAGGTACAACTAATATTATCTGCTATTGCATTAAGTTAATCTTATACCCTGGCCACCATCAACAAAAGAGGTATTGTGAAAATAGTCAAATAATTAATTACTATAGCTATGTTTTAGGGAGCGATGTACTACATTTGCTCCGCTTTTCATGTCGCGCAGCGAAACCTTATTTCCCTATTTCCCTAAAATACTTAACTTTTACTCTAAAAGGGGATTTTTGCACCATAGTGTAATAATCATAGTACATGGCATAAAAGTAAGTATGAGTCAGTCAAAGTCCAAGTCAAAGTCCAAGTACCGTCTTAGCAACTGGTCGGAGTATAATACTTCTTTAAAACAAAGAGGTAGTTTGACATTTAGGCTCACCCTATGAGGTAATAAAGCAGTGGGTCAATAAACACAAAAGTTGACCTAGAAGAGCATCTAACAATACAAGTGATTTGATAATTGAATTAATAGTAACTTTGAGTTGTTTATTTGGACTACCAGGGCGACAAACGCAAAGGTTTATAGAATCCGTATTTCAAGTTGATGGGATTAGATTTACCTGTGCTAGATTATATCACTGTATCCCGTAGAGTCCCCGAAATTAAATATTGCGTACAGCGTGATGCCAACTACATAAGATATTCATTTTTTAGTAGATTCTACAGGGGTCAAAGTTTACACCTGAAGGAGAATGGAAAACTACGATTCACCGTTTTTGGTAAAGGTAGAACATGGGGTAAATTACATCTAGGTTTGAATATTTGCGCAGCATCTGAGGAATGCTGCAGAAAAGATTATCACAGCAATAGCTACAACTAATAATGTTGCTGACGAGCAAGTATGAGGGTGATCTAGAGTGAGGTTGATAAAGATGATATTGTCCAAGTATCAGCCGATGGAGCAAAATATCAATATAAGTGTGATGAAAAAGCTAGTCAGTTGGGGGCAAAATCAATAATTCCTCTATGAAAAGATGGGGTTATTTGGCAGCATGGTAATTGTCAAGAAACTCCTCATTCTAGGAATGAAAACTTGAGGCAGGTTTTGGCAAGTGGGACGAGCATGGATGGAAACAGGAAAGTGGTTACTATCGACTCTCTCTATCTCAAACTAATATGTAAGGACTAAAAACGATATTTCGAGGGAAGTTACGACGACGAAAACAGAGATGCTCAAGTAGTGGAATGATTTGTAAAATGTACAAAGCGAATTATTCAAAGAGGTAAACCTGAAGGTTACATGGGTTAAGTCTAATTACTTCTAATAGGGGAGTAGTTTACGATCGCTACCTTCATCCAAGAAAGCTCTTTGGTAGTTGAGCGATAGCCACAAATTAGTTGCGATCGCGAAGTTAATTTTATACTTAATTTTAATGTAACAATATTTTCTGAAATTCGTATAAGTTTCAATATTTTTTTTCTGAGAGTGAGAAAATAAGCTTTTATTTTAGAAACAGAAATTATATTTTTAATAATTGATAAAAATTTAATCTTAGCAAAATCAAGAAGTTCTTATTTTGACTTTAGCGATCGCCTATGAGATACTATTTTACCTATTTAATTATTACTGTTACTGTACCTGACAAGGATACGAAGGTGCTGTAATTTCAATCAAAGTAAACGGGTACTGTTAGTTTTAGACCAAGTAAGATGGTATATGACTAACAAGTTGGTATTACCTGAAAGTATTGACCTGTTTTTTCTCCCGAGTCACTCCCACCTAGTTGCCACCAGCATAATGTTTGTGGCCTTTGACCAATGAATCTATAGATCGATCTTTTGCTTCGGCATAGAACAACTAACATCCGAGGGTTCGCCAACCATTCACCAGAAAACTTAGATGAATTAGAATAGCTATTGATCTATCGCTGTCAAAAAATTATGGATCAGCATAAATTTCCAGGAATGGTTAACCTGTTTTAACCCTTTGTCTCAAACTAGTAATGTTGAATCATTACTAATCATCCGGACATGATATTACTCAACAAAATTATTTACCTATTTGAATTATTTGTACTTTTGAGAAGGGGAAGAATTCAGCTTATATGGGTGCGTAATTAATTTTGTATTATCCCTTGTCATGTTACCATATTTTTCCTTTTCTATTTGCTGATAACTAAAAATAATTTACATTAAATTTGAAGCACCGTTAGCAGAATTTTAAGCTGGCAGTTGCCACACAGATATAATTCATATTTTTTATATCGGTACGTCGAAATATTTTAGTAATTAATCTCAAAAAATCATAATTTATATAGGCTTATAAATAAACATATATTACTACTAACATTAACAATAAACATTTCGATATCTTTAATATAATAGACTTTTTTATGCACGCCCTAATTATTTAAATTTAGTAGCTTTTCCTGAGTTATGAGAGCTTTTTTGACTCAAATTAGCAACTTTTAAAGTATACAAACTTGCTTCTGGAGTTATATATAAGGGAGTTCCCTGCAACAAATATTCAATTACCATTTTCGTATCTTTAGCAAATAAACCACGCCTAGCACCTACTTCTATAGTTTGTATTTTTTCTCCCTGCAATAGTTGACCTTGTTGGGGAGTAAAAATTAATTTACCTTTTTCACCGTAAAGAGTAAAGGTATTTTCTGAATGCCAAAAAGTTTCACCTTTGCCATAGACAACTTCCCCAATTACATTATTATTAAACCTTAACTGAGCAGTACACAAACAGGCTTTATAAAGGTCAACTTCTGTATACCAAAACTGACTTTGACAATTAACGGTATCAACCTGACCAAATAGGTCGGTAAACCGATGGAAACGAGATAGTGCTCCTACAAAAGGAAAGCCAAATAGTGAATAGCGATAAGTCCATTTTTGGGAGGCAGGTTGTTTAGAATTAATTGTGACGTAACGGGCATAGAAAATTTTACCAATTTTGGACAAAGATTCTTTAATAGTATTGTGGAGACCACCGAGAAGTTCTATATGTTCAACGTGTAATAGTTTATTTTTCTTCTTTGCTAGAGTAATTAATGACTCGGCTTCAGTTGGGTCTAGAGAGAGAGGATATTCAACTATAATATGTTTGTTATTTTCCAGAGCTGCAAGCGCGATCGCTCCATGATCTCTATTAATAGTAGAAATGATGACTAGATCCAAATCTTTTCGTTCTACCAGTTGTTGCCAAGAGGCTGCACTTTCAACTTGAAAGGTTTGACTAAACGCTTCGGTTTTTTCTGGGGTATGACCTGCAACAGTTACTAGGAGGGAGCGCTCATCCGCTTTTAATGTCTCAGCTCTAGCCTTGGCAGCATAACCAGTGCCAACAATACCAACTCTAATTGGGATAGAGCAGAAAGAGGAAGAGATATTTATTTGAGTCATACCAAAATATAGAATTACACAATCTTATATTATAAACTATATATTTAATATTTATGACATATTTAATTTTTTTTATACATATAAATTAAAATAATGGCCAATTATGTATAAGTAATCAGAATTAAATTAGAATTATTTATAACAAATTCTATGGTAATTTTTCTCTCAATGGGTTTTACAACTTTGCTTTTTTCCCTTAATATCAGAGATAGAAAAAAAACAAGTGCAAATACTTTGGTTAATTTAGCCTAGTAATTTGTATAAGTTTAAATTATAACTTGAAATTCTTATTGGAGGAAGATTTAATGGCTACTTACAAAGTTACTTTAAAAACGCCAGACGGTGACCAAGTAATTGACTGCCCTGAGGATGAGATTATTCTTGACATTGCAGAAGATCAAGGCTTCGATTTACCCTACTCCTGCCGAGCTGGTGCTTGTTCTAGCTGTGCTGGTAAAGTAGAGTCTGGAACAGTAGATCAAGATGACCAGTCTTTTTTAGACGACGATCAAGTAAAAGAGGGATGGGTACTAACTTGTGTAGCTAAACCAACATCAGATTGTACTATTAACACTCATCAGGAAGATAATCTGTAGTTGTTAACTACTGTAGAAAATTGTCGAATTTGGTTGATATCCACAAGAGTCTAAAAAATAATTTGTCAGTCTTAATATTTTTAGATTTTCGGCTCTGGCAAAAAATAAAATTATTTGATGAAAAAATAGAAAAGGATAGACAAATTTTTAGACATTTAACTAGTGGAAACTAATAAAAAAGTAATTCTCACATCTAGGAAAATTTATGTGAGAATTTTTGCTTATCTTGAATACTCTTGATACTTAGTTATTTTTTTCAAGAAAATCGGCAAAAAAGTTAATTTGAGCAATTTTCTACAGTTGAGTTAATACAGTAGTTTATCAAAACAAATAAATTTTTTTTTGTCAATAATTTAGGGATGGCTGAGCTTAAATAGACTCTTAAGGCACCACAACTAACAAAGAAGAAAAACTTTAATTAAAGACTTTAGTTGGCAACTTCAAATCAATCAATCTACCAAATAAATTTTGAGAGGAAAATAACATGGCTACATACAAAGTTACTCTGATTAATGAAGAAGAAGGAATTAACCAAACTTTTGATTGTCCAGATGATGAGTATATTCTTGATGCAGCAGAAGAACAAGGCTTAGATTTACCCTACTCCTGTCGTGCAGGTGCTTGTTCTAGTTGTACTGGTAAAATAGAGTCTGGAACAATAGATCAAGCAGACCAATCTTTCTTAGATGATGACCAGATGACAGCAGGATATATATTAACTTGTGTAGCTTATCCTACTTCTGATTGTACTATTCGAACTCATCAAGAAGAAGGAATTGCATCATAGAATTGAGTTGACAACCTCAAGTCAATCAATTTACCAATAGCCTGGTTCTTGCCCATTAATTTCTGTAAGCGCCGAAAACAAGGACAACATAAGTAATAAAAGTGTTTACAATATTTTCTTGTTGTCAACTTTGGTTGATACCCCCTCAGTAGATAACTTTCTACTTTGCATTGTTAACAAGTTTTAGCACTCATAGTATCCGAAATTATCTAAGGACGAAAATATTAAACCTATCCAAAAATAGATATTTTGGAGAGTTAGCATAAAGGTTTGACAACCTTTTGTTCAAAAAGTTTATTCAATAAAGGAGCACAACATGCCAAATTACAAAGTCACTTTAAAAACTCCAGATGGAAATAGCACAATTATTGAAGTTCCTGATGATCAGTATATTCTTGAAGAAGCAGAAGAGCAAGGCTTAGATTTACCCTTCTCCTGTCGTGCAGGTGCTTGTTCTACTTGTGCTGGTAAAGTAGTGTCTGGAAAAGTAGACCAATCAGATCAATCTTTCTTAGATGATGACCAGATGGCAGCAGGATATGTATTAACTTGTGTAGCTTATCCTACTTCTGATTGTATTATTGAAACTCACAAAGAAGAAGCACTTTACTAAAGACTTGAGTTGACAACTTCAAGTCAATCAATTTACCAATTTTGAGAGTAACTTTATATGGCTACATATAAAGCTACTCTGATGAATAAAAGATAAGGAGTTCATCAAACTATTGATTATCCTAGTGATAAATATATTTTTGATATTGCCACACAACAAACTCTAGAACTGCTCTATTCCTTTCGTGTAAATGCTAGTCCAGTTGTACCAGTCAAATTAAATTAGGCTCAGTAGACCAGCCTGATAAATCTAAATCTTTCTGAGATAAAGATCAGGTGGCCATGTTGGTAGTTTACAAGATTTACCTACTGATATCAAACCATAGACTAGATGTAGAGGTGAAAAGCCGTGTATGAACCACAATATATTTGCCTAGTACTCGGCAATAAAACACTCCTGCTAGATAAGACAGTTCTGGATAAGCTCTGTTATCAGTTATCTTAGAATGTATGACAATTTAGGATTTTTTAATTGTTTTCTAATTGATTAGAATTAACGATAAACAGCTAATCTATTTACCCAACTATAGCTATAACTATCTATTTTTTTCCAAAATTAGCTAACTTACTAAGAGTTTGGACTTCAGTTCCCGGAAAATAAAAACTGAGAATGCGATCGCTACTCCAACCTAACTCAGCTAACTTAATTGAACCTTTCTGACTCAAGCCTACTCCATGTCCAAAACCACCGCCAACAAAAGCGTAACCCCACAAAGTTTTATCGGGTTTGTATATAGAGTCTAGATAAAACAGTGTGCTCCAAGGGACCCAAAAAGCATTTTGTACCTCGTCTTTATTTAACTCTATAATTCCTCTATCTGTTTCCACAGTCATTTTCAGAACACGACCAGCTAGCGATCGCTTCGTCACCGCTACTTTTTTAATAGTATTAAACTGAGCAAAAGGACTTTTTTTCCTTTGAAAATAACCCCTTAAATAACCAGATATATCCGGTAAACTAACCACCTCCCGCCAGCGAAATTCTCTCCAACCATCTTCATTAAATCCTTTTTTAATACTCATAAACTTACGGAAATTTTGATCAGTTGCTAAACTATTTTTAGATATATCCCAAATATTATTAGTAGCATCAACAACAGGTATTAAATAAGGACGTTTAGTACCATTCCACAAATCATTAAAAGCTGCAGTAACACCACCACTAACAGCAAAATAAACTGCATCTATCAACTCATCTTTATAAGTCAAAACTTTTCCCCTAGTTGCTGTTACTGCCGCATCTGTTTCTGGGTAGACATCTAATCCTTTATAAACCTGACAGTGAGTATTAGCACATAACTCATAATTATCTACCATAAACCGATGTAAATTTTTCAGTGCATAAGTTCTAGCTAAAATTGATTGAGCTTCTAGGGATGCTTTTGGTGGCCAAGCCCCTAATTCATGGGGTACTACTCCCCGAATGTAAGTTTCTATTGGTACATTATTAACTAATGTATAAGTACCATAAGCATTAGGTTGTAGTTTTAACGAGCCTACATAACGTCGTTCTTCTAGTGTTGCTCTGTCTTGGTTAAATTGATTATTGATGATAACTTCATTTTTCCCCGCAGTAATATATAGTTCATGGCGATGATAAATATAGCCATTCATACTCCAGTAAGCTGTAGGCCTTTGTTTTAAAGCTTCCAGCTCAAGATAGATATTTGTATTATTATTAGCTTGTAGACTTTCTAATAGCCAGCGTCGTAATAAAGGAGTTTTATATACTTCTCTTTTTCCCCAAACTTTCCATCTACCTGGTTGAGCTACTTCTACTTCTATTCCTTTCTTTTTCCATAACTGGGCATCTTCTTCAGCATTTTCATAACTACGGTGACTACTAAGAATTAATCGCTCTTTTAAAAGAGGTTTTTTTAGAGGTTTAACTTTAATTTTTAGTTCTACTTTTTCAGTAGTAAGAGTTTCTTCTCCTGCAGGAGTTTTAAACCGCAAAGTCAATTTATCTCCTGGAGTAGCTTTAATAATAATTTTATCTTTTGGTTTAGCACCAAATCTTTGTATAATTCCTATTTTGAGTAATCTGTTATATTCTTCTACGGCTTTGACTGGTGTTATATTTAATCCTAGTAACAAAGCTGTTATAAAAATTGTATTTTTGATGATTTTTTGAGATTTTTTTGCCAACAATTTTATTCACCTATGTAGTATTTATTTGATAATTATTTTACATCAAAATGAGTATATATAAAAAACTATCAAATAAAAAAATAATTTTTATAAAAAAAATTTTTATCTTTTTTCTTGATGTTTTAATCTCAAATATATTAATATAGAAATTATATTTTAATTTGTCTTCAAAATTTTCTCATTTTTTGGAGATATGCAATCGAAATTAGTTCAATTATCAAGAGTTTCGGAGTTTATTTCTAGCTTTTGAATTCTCACAAATATTTGATATGATTAATGTATTATAATCCTCACAGAGTAACAAGCCAGATGAAAGCTATATATTATAGAGAATAAACTGAAAAATATTTCAAGTGAAAAATAAAAATGATTAAGAATCAATAGGGATGTAGTGGTAGTAATGCACCCCTCCCCTTTGAGTAATTTTTTTATTCACTGAAGCAAGTTTTAAAACAGTTAAAGACTAATTAGTAATTACAAATAAAAATTATTAAAATTGAATAGATTAGCTTTGACTACATTCTAGTTTTATTTATTTAAAAAAAATATTATCAAAAAAAGAATAGAATTTTGATTAATACCAACCTAACAATTATGATGAATTTTAGATACAAATTATCAGCCAAATACTAAAACAGTAATAATTAGCTTAGGGAATAAAGTATATATTTAATAAATAACAATAAAAAGAATATTTTTAATAATCATAAAACCTAGTAAATTGACACAAAAAAAATAGTGATTAGTCCTATATTAATATTATTGAAAGGCAAGAAAATAATTAATTATAATGGCAGATAGATAGTGACCAATTATTTTCCTATCCCATTGCTAGTAAAAATATTAACAATAAGATGTATCTATTGTTTTGATACCAAAAAATTAACCACAACTAAAGGAGGTATAAAACTAATAAATTAGGAATGTATGATTTTTTGATATACAAAAAATATAAAAACCATTTTGTACCTTTGCCCGCGATTAAATTTTTAAGGCATGGAGTCATATTTGGGAAAAAGCAAATCAATACAAAAAGAGATTTAACAAACCAAGGCAATACTCTCTTCAGGCACCAAGGCACTGAATAATTATCCTGTCGCCGAAGGCACAAGCCTTCTGAAGATCTTAAAAAATAGGGATTAAGATCATCCCATACAGCAACTCCAGTGGAGTTGGTATTCCCAGCAGAGGTCTTAAGGGTCACCTTCTACATAACTACCTTCTACATCCTGCCTTCTCAAAAATACTCCAGCATACCCCATCTCCCCATCTCTCCTTAATCTTTTAAATAAATACCAAATGGATTATATACTACAAATAGTTAGCAGTTATGGTATATTTTAGGATATACAAAAAAGTTTGCTCTTTTCCGTATTTTACTGGCAGGATGAATCAATCTTTTCGAATCAACTACGCCCCAATATTACAGAACTTAATGCAAGATGCAAATATTTCCAGCTATAGGGAATTAAGTCAAAAAGCTAGAGTTTCTGAGTTACAAGTTATTCGGTTGCAAGGTGGGCTAGCATCACAAATGCGAGTAGATATTTTACTCAAAATAAGTCTGGCATTAGGAATAACTTTAACAGAACTATTAACTAATTTTGCACCTGAACTTGTTAAAAATTTACCGAAAAATTCCACTTCAGCACTAGAACAAGAATGTAAAAATCTCCAAAAAGAATTAGAGCAACAAAAACAATTTTTAATGCAAGAGTTTCAGCAGTCTAGTTTACAAATTTTAGAATCTTGGCTACAACAATGGCCTACCGTGATCTATAAAGCTAAACAAAATCCTAGTTTAGCAGCCATCAAAATATTACCTTTGTTACGTCCAGTAGAAAAACTGATGGGACAGTGGAATGTTGAATCTCTTGCTCCTGTGGGGGCAGAAGTTCCTTTTGACCCGCAGTTGCATCAACTAATGGAAGGATATGCCCAAAAGGGAGAAATGGTAACAATTCGTTATACTGGCTATAGGCAAGGAGATAAACTGCTGTTTCGTGCCAAAGTTAGTCCTATAAGTTAAATTGGTGTTACTGATGGGTGGCTATGATTTTTGTTAATGGCAATAATAGTGAGTATTCCTATTATGTTTTACGGGTTTCATCTCCCGTAGATATTCATGTCGGTCATAGCTGAAAACTCCTAACTATTAAGTAAAAAGGATTTGATATTTTGCCAAATAATGCTTCAATAGCTTTATTTAGCAATGCCGTCAAATTAAACAACAAAGAAGCTTAGAATTAAGGATTAACTTGGAAATAGCTGGACTTTATTTCAGTAATTACCTATACTGTCTTGAGTATTTTTAATATAAACCTCCACAGAAGGTTTGAAAACCTTTACTCAGCCATTCTAAAATTTGCATTTTGGAAAAGTATAATATTAAAATTTATAGCTTCTAGAAAATATGAATAATCTTGTTATTAAATATATTGAACCCTCTGGTATTATAGATAGTACTAAAACTACTTCATTTCGCCAAGATATTAGTGAACAAGTTAATGCTGGAGCTGATGTTGTTGTGATAGATTTTAAAGAAGTAACTTTTATGGATAGTTCCGGTTTAGGTGCTTTAGTCATAGCACTTAAGACTGTTCGTGCTGCTGGACGTAAGTTAGTTATATGTTCTATTAATGAGCAAATTAAAATGCTTTTTGAACTAACTAGCATAGATCGAGTTTTTCGGATATTTCCTAACCGAGAAGAGTTTAAAAAAGCTACTAATATAAGTCTTCAACCTCAAAGCAAATCCTAATCCTAAAATTTCTAAATAAGTATCTTAGATTTTAGAAAGTATGTAATAGCTTTACATAATGTAGATATATTATATAACTGATGGGCTCGTCAAAATAGAATTAGTTTTTGATTAATGGTTCAGCTATCCTGAAACCCACTAAAATTTAATATATTTGGGAGCAATAACGGTCAGTTATATAATCTTATCTCACGGGCTGAAGCAAAGCTCTGCTGACGGGCTAGATACTTTACCTCCTATCTATAGTTTATTGTTTATTCAATAAACAAA
>ENA-UENX01000307-UENX01000307.1-marine-metagenome-genome-assembly--contig:-NODE-307-length-24257-cov-3.267627_pt1 | contig 24257 bp, 16 predicted proteins | sample MGYA00237875_ERZ529327 | MGnify/ENA primary metagenome ERZ529327 (study PRJEB26372, sample SAMN05368347) | marine metagenome | biome: cultured habitat; feature: ocean water; material: water; isolation... | reverse complement strand
AAAAATATCACAAAAAGCCGTAAAAGACCCTAAAACAAATACAGCCAGCAACAATCTCAAGCTGTAGTGTTTTGTAGCTTTTAATAGATTTTTCATAGATCTATCTTTTGACTTCTCAATGAGAAGGAAATGAATGTTTTAAATTAAATACCCACTTTCAAGGTGAACAGAATCTGGCGAGGAATTGGCCAACCGAAAGCTTCGATACCTACACCGAAGTTCTGATCCGTCGTATCATTCTGATCTCCATCACCACCTCTACCGAATACATTGATCTCTGGATCCACACCGCTGTAGCCTGTGAACAAAGCCAGGTTTCTACCCGCTACGGTGAAAGACGCATTGCGCAGATTCATCTTCTTCAAGAAAGAAGTAGGGATCTGATAAGTGATATTCAATTCTCGCCAACGGATGAAGTCCGCCTTTTCTATGGTATTTAATCCTGAGAAAGGTGCCAAAGCGAGATTTTCAAATAACCAACCCTTCAAGGCTTCATAACGCACCTCACCTGAGTTCTGAGCATTCCCTTGACCATCCGTACCGCCAGATAGGTAGTCTCTTTCTACCAGTGCTGATCCAGGAAGGTTACGGCCGATACTAGCATTAGCCTGACGGAAGGCCCCCGTCAAGTTGTTGATGCGGAAATTGCCGGTCTTGTATTCGAAAAGTGTAGTCAAGCTGAAGTTGCGGAACTTCACCGTACCACCAAATGAACCTTGCCAGTCAGGAACTCCTTTACCTAGGTAATGGTCTAAGAAGTCGCCATCACCATCCTCATCCTTCAATAAAACACCGCCTGCACCAATGGTCGTAGGCAACTTCAAATCACCTGGTTCTTTTGAACCCAGGAAGGCTACAATCTCATCCCTAGAATCAGGAAGTCCATCACTATTGAAGTCAATCGGCAAAGCATCGCCAGTTGTTTCCACCAGTTGAGCGCCGAATTGTGCTCCCGGGGCAAAGCCTTCGATTAAGAAATTGCGGTAACGCGGATAGGATCCACCTACTTTCACCGGAGGTGCTCCCCCTAAGGAAACTACTTCTTCCTTAATGAAGGCAGCATTGGCAAATAGATCTACGCTCCAATCTCGTGAGCGATATACGGTTCCATTGAGCTTAAGTTCTACACCATTAGCGGAAAGCTCTCCAATATTCACCAACTGGCGGCTTCTCCAGCCACCGGAAAGGGCAAACTGGCGGGCAAAGAGGGCATCTTCCACTGTTCGATCCCAGTACACGGCTTCTAGTGAAATCTTGTCGTTGAACATGCCGATTACCGTACCAATCTCCCATTCTTTCGAGATTTCTGGTTCTAGATCGGCATTGCCAAGGTTATTGGGGACAATACCTGCGCCCGAAGTCGAAGTTAAGGCTTGGTAAGTAGTCAATGCGTCGAAGGCACCGGGTTGCAAACCAGCCCATCCGTAGGAGCTTCTTAGTTGTAAACTACTGATCGGTCCAATGTCATTCCACCAATCGGCATCAGATGGGATATAGGAGAAGGATACCTTGGGATAGACCGCCGCATTAAAGTTAGATCCAAAAGCACTATGGCCGTCCAAACGTGCCCCAAGCGTCAAAAAGAATTGATCACCGAAGCCCACTTGTTCTTGGGCAAATACGCCAGCATTGATTACTTCTGAGAACAACTCAAACAACTGCTGATTAGCTGCAGCACTTGAAATCTCAAATCCTGGACCAGGAAAATCCGTACCAGATCCAGACTGAATCAACTCCTCCTGTCGAATCAACTGTCCCCCTAAGATCAGGTTAGAAGTGATATTGGGAGTAATATTATGATTCATCGTAGCCTTTACTTCCGCAGAGATCGCAGTAAAGTTTCGATCGGTATAGTCTTTTTGTCCATTGGCATTATTACTGGCAAAACCATCGATATTCCAACCAAACGGTGTGAATTCCACACTACTCTGATTAGAGTAATCTACCCCAAATACGGCATCCAGTTTTAGCCAATCTTGTGGATAGTAATTCATAGCTACACTACCATTGTAGTGGCGCACATCCTGACTCACAGAAAGTTGTAAAACCTCATTAACGGTCGCAAATGCAATCGTTCCTGTCTGGTTATTTGGACCAGCCAATTCAGGCTTGCTAAATTGTGCCAGAGAACCTACACCATAAATGTTATTGTTGGTCTGTAGTGTAGTAAAAGCAGTATTGGAGTAGCCAGAGGTGATTCGGAAATTGAATTTTTCACTTGGAAAGATGTTTAAGTTCACATTGAGCTGTCCCTTCCGATCCGTGTCGGTAGCCTGAGTCGTAATACCAGCTGGGTAATTTCGATTCTGACCACCGAAAGGTCCATCCTGATAGAAGTAGCGACCGGAAACATAATAAGAGATTAAGTTATTCCCTCCTGACACGCTTGCCGAAGCATTGCTCGAAGACCCTGTCTCAAATAGTTCTTCCGTGAAGTTTCTACGAATAAGTTGATAGGGTTTGATGTCTTCTCCATAAAAGCTAGATAGTGCCTGGGCCTGGCTAGCCGTGCGAGCAAAGCCAACATTATCTTGGAATCGGCTGGGGTAGTCCATCATACCCTGAGCAAACTTTAGGTCTACTTGTGGTTTTCCAGTAATTCCTTTCTTAGTGAAAATCTGGATCACCCCATTACTTGCTTCTGTTCCAAAGAGAGTCGCAGCAGAAGCTCCCTTAAGAATTTCGATCCTTTCTATGGATTCTGGGTTGATGTCATCCAAGCGTGAAGGAGCTCCACCTCCACCTGCGGAAGCGAAACCACCAGCACCAAAACCACCTCCATTGTCTACACGGATTCCATCAATAATTACGATGGGCTCATTTAGCTGAGAAAGAGAAGCTGAACCTCGGATACGGATCTGGGTTCCCTCTCCTGTCAATCCTCCAGATGGTAAAGCCACAATCCCTGGCTCTCGTCCGGTAAGCAGATCAGAAAAGGAATTGATCGGCACATTTTGCAGTTTCTTGGTGGAAATAGAGCCAATCGAATTACCGATCTTCTTTTTCTCAACTGGTCCACCCGTACCCGTTACCACGATTACATCCAGCTCTGTTGCACTAACGCCCATCGTCATGTCTAGCGTTAGTTCTTGACCGGCAGAAAGGTTGATGGTTTCAATCGTCTTTGCAAAACCAGTGTAAGTAAATTCAACCTTGTGTTCTCCGGCTGGCAAGCCACCAATCACGTAGTTTCCATCAAAATCAGTAATTGTACCGGAGCCTGTTCCAGCAACAATCACTGTGGCACCAATCAATGGTTCATCGGTGTCCGCATCGAGAACCTTTCCCTTGATCGAAGCCGTGCCTTGACTAAAAATCAAAGCTGGAATCAAGAAAAGGCTCCCTAGTAATAACAGCCTAAGTTTCTTACTAGTAAGTAGCATCATTTCAAAATATTTAGTTAATACAAAAGTTCCAGAATGTTGGCTTACAGGTCGTAAGTGCTCAGAAGAGAAGATTCCAACGGGCATAACAAACCCATGTCAGCCATGACTAACTGCCTATGGACTGATGCTGAATTTCAACTGAAGAGATTAAATGGAAACTGGTAGGTAAAAGACTTCTAGCTTGGTAAATTCAATAGGAGAATTCCCTTTGCATATATAAGCAGGCAAACGTCAATTGCTCCCAACCTAGATACAGGAAAGAATACTTTAGTTGTCTTTTTTTACCAGTGAAATTTAATCACTCACTTACGATTGGGCATACCATCCCCTACCCTTTTTCCATCTTGTTATCGAAAAAGGTTAGCGTATGACTAATAGGCTCCAAATGTTCATCTTGTTAGGAACTAAAACCGCAAAGCTGTCCCATTCTTCCGTCCAGTAAGTTGGGGAAAGTGCGGGTTTGGCTTGTTAGGAATAATCCTATGCTAGGCCAAAGGCTAACAAGAAAATACTAATTGAGAAATCACCGAATTGTCGCTCACTAGGAAATGTCGTTACTGGTAGGACTGAAATGCAAACACTACCAGTGATGGAACGCTATAAAAGCAATCCTTGAGATGAGTTTTTAACATACATGCTTCCGTTAGGAAGACTTCTGAAGTATAGTAAAGAAAACAAAATAAAGACAGTTAAGCAAGCCTTTTCCTGCTTTTGTAAGCTGAAGTACAGACTGTCAGATTTTAATCAGCTTCATATTTCATGAAGCCTCTAGAGTCAAAAGTCTGGCTGATTTCACATAAGTGCGAAAAAACTTGCACATATTATTGCAGGTTTCGCAGGAAAAGCTAATATTGCAAGTGCGAAAAAATTTACACTATGTCAAGTGAAATCTACGAAGACCTAAGTAAACGCGAACGACAGATCATGGATATCATTCATCGGCTGGGAGAAGCGAGTGTCGGAGAGGTCCTGGAGGAGCTTAGTAATCCACCTGGTTATAACTCCGTTCGTATGCTGATGAATATCTTGGAGGAAAAAGGTCACTTAAAACATCGAAACGAAAAGAACAAGTATTTCTACTCAGCTACTTTACAGAAAGAGGTAGTGAAGAAATCAGCACTGGACCACTTACTTAGCACCTACTTTAATCGTTCGGTACCAGAGGTCATGTCGGCACTGTTGTCTCAAAAACGAATTTCGGCTAACGAGCTTGAAGAATTATCAGCGCTTATTCAAAAGGCAAAGCAATCTGATTCCCAACAAAAAGGTAGTTGATGCAGTCCTTCCAATTCATAGCACCTGCTGAAGCAGGTTTATGGAGTATAGATCTACTGCTTAATTTGCTGTGGAAATCCAGTCTCCTAACACTAGCACTGTTTGCTTTAACAAAAGGCAGATTGGCTAGGCAGGCTCAATGGATTTGGCGGATAGGCTTATTTGGCTTGCTAGCCGTATTTATGTTATGCTCATCTTCCCGCTGGGAAGTGCAAACCTATGCACCAGCCTCAGCTTCTATTCCCAACGTCCTGGAATTTCATGTCTTAGAAAGTTCTAATCCAATCCTTGAAGAGGATAACACCGCCGTGCACTATCCAGCAAGTCACCTAGAACTGACTGGACGGTTTGATACACTCTTGATCGGTCTTTGGTTGATTGGGTTCATCCTAGTTTTTGGAAAAGTACTATTAGAATTCTTCTTGCTGCGATATGCCAGTAGAAAGGCAGAAGTCTATGACCCTAGCGTAATGGAGGTAGAGTGGCAAAAGTTGGTAAGGCAAACGGGACTTACTATCTCTCCTAAGGTTCTCTTGAGCAATTCCGCACCGATTCCGATCACCTATGGCTGGAAAACACCGATCATTTTACTCCCAGTCCAAGCGCTTACCTGGGAAAGAGAACGCTTGCAACAAGTCCTATTGCACGAACTGATACACATCCAACGGAACGATTACTTGTTCAATATTCTAGCAATAATAGTCAGGGCGTTGTATTGGTTTAACCCCTTGATCCACCTGCTCCTCCGGCAGTTTCACTTGAACAGAGAATGGGCATGTGATGAGCAAATGATAAAATTGGGTACTAATAGATATTCCTATGCAGAAAATCTCTTGGCCATAGCAGCTTTTACTCATTCTCCTCGAAACAGTCAACTGGTTCTCTCTTTCACAAGATCACATAGCCTAAGCACACGAATAAAAAGGGTATTAACTCCAAAAAAAGATGCTGCTTCACCTGCCAGGTATAAGCTCTCTGCGTTAATAGTCCTTGTGCTGCTATCCCTAGTAATGCTTAGTACAAACCTGCGTACCATCGCTGACAAACCCTATTCAGCTACAAGCTACCGCCAAACTATTCAAAGCCTCAAGGTAGCAGATGATGCTCAGAAGATTAGAAGTCTACATCAATTGGGACAGTGGGGACGTCGCACCTCTTTTCCACAGGTAAAACCCTTCGCCCTAGACCCAAATCCAGCGGTGCGCAGGCAAGCCCTCTCCACCTTACAACAAATTGCTTGTCTTCCAGCCTTTTGTCTTATCAGTCAGCAACTGCAAGATAAAGAGCAGCTGATCAGACAGCATGCAGATAACCTTCTAGATACTTATCCTAGTTCAAAACTGCGCGCATATCTCCTAGATTATTTGAACGAACCAAGTATGGAAAATTGGTTTGTCCAATATTTCCGAAAGATCAATGACTTGGGACAGACAGAAAGATTGGCTCATCATTTAAGCGCTGGAAAAACCGAGCTGCAGTTCCAAATTCAGCAACAGCTGACGAATCCGCAGCAAGCCGGAGCCCTGGCTCAGCTAGAAAAACTCTTGCTGGACTGACGTCAAGCTTATCTTTCCTCCTCAAGGAAAAGTCAAATATATTTTTTTCACCCGAAGTGCGAAAAAATTAGCACTAAAACAACTACAATATGCGTAAGAAATCACTCCATCCATTTTTACCTCTCATCTTGATAGGGATTTGTCTTGAATTGTTTGGACAACCTTTGCCCTACCCGACCAGCACAAAGGAGGTGGTAATCAATGAATATCATGGGCATCAGATATCAGATCCTTATCAATGGCTAGAAGAAGTCGAAAATCCTAAGGTTAAGACCTGGATGCAGAATCAGGATGCACTACTCCAAAGCTTCATTAGCAAAACTGAGCAATACCAAAGTATCAATGCTAGAATTGAGCAATTGGAGAACACGGGAACCAACTACAGCGTGCCGCAAAAATCTGGGGAATATTATTACTATAACACCTGGCCAAAAAACAAGAGACATGCCTTGCTCCATCGCCAAGGTGGTCTTGAGGGCGCTAGCAAGGTGGTTTTGGACTTGAATAAGGTCCTGAAGGAAGAAAAACTTACCTACAATGGCTTTTCGGTGAGTCCAGAAGGAAGATATCTGGCCCTACTGATCAATGAAGACCAATCCCGCTGGAGTCAATTATGGCTTTATGATCTCAAAAAGGAAGTACTATTGCAAGATGAGGTTCATGGCCTGACCAGTGCTGCTGTGGCTTGGCTAAAGGATGACCAGGGCTTCTATTATGTTCGTTATGGATCTGAAGAGGAGTTGGCAAAGAATGAATTGAATACCAGCATTCATGCTCATAAAATTGGAAGCCAGGCAGAAAGCGATGTACGTATCTTTCATATTCCTAAATCGCCCACAACCCTCTACAGCTTGTTCATGAATGCGGATCGGGACCATGCAGTTGTCCAAGCTTATCAAGGCCGCAGCGACCGAAATACCGTTTATCTTCTTTCCACCAAGGAGAATGCAACAGCCCAAAGCTTAGTACCTGAAGCAAAAGCGGCCTTCAACTATATTGGTAACCAAGGGTCACAATACTATTTCTACAGCAACGAGCAAGCTCCTAATGGCAAAGTTGTGCAAATTAATAGCCAAGCAAGAGACGGGTTCAAAACCCTCATTCCTGCGCAGGATCAAGTATTAGCAGGTGGCAGCACAGCTGGTGGTAATGCCATGAATTTCATTGATGGGAAATTTGTGTTGCTATATCGTGAGGGAACACAGCAGGAGATAAAGATCTATGAAAGCTCTGGCACGCTGCAATCAAGTATTAAGCTGGAAACCGGTTGGATAGGATCTGGTATACAGGGAGTTAGCGGTGGAAATGAAGCTTGGTTCACGCTCAATACCTTTCTGGATCCCTCCACCGTCTATCGAATTGACCTTAAGACAGGCCAAAGTAATGATTTCTTTAAGAGACGTCTCCCGATCAACAAGAGTGAGTACGTTACACGCAATACCTACTATGAAAGCTTTGATGGCACCAAAGTACCCATCTATATCGTGCACAAAAAAGGTTTACCGAAAAGCCAGGGCAATCCTGTCTACATGTACGCCTACGGTTTCGGCGGCTGGGTGGCTGTACCTTGGTATCAGCCTCACCTTTTGACCTGGCTTGATATGGGTGGTATCTATGTCCTTCCTGGGGTTAGAGGGGGCGGAGAATTCGGAGATGCTTGGAAGGAGGCAGGCATCCGAAACAATAGACCTGTAGCCATCAAAGATTACATCGCCGCTGCTGAGTTTCTTGTACAGGAAGGATATACAGAAGCGGGACGCATAGTAGCCAATGGCTGGAGTGCAAGTGGCTCGTTGGCGGCTGCGGCCGTGCAAAAGAGACCCGCGCTTTTCGGAGCAGCAATGATCGGCATTCCCTCCTTAGATCTGCTGCGATATACCGAGTTCACCCCCTTCAAAGGTTGGACCAGGGGCTATGGTTCCCCTGCTGTTGAAGAGGAATTTAACACCTTGTACCAATGGTCTCCCTATCACAACATCAAATCCAACACTCTTTATCCCCCGATGATGATCACGGTTGGCGAGAAGGACAATACTACACCTCCACAACATGGCTATAAGTTTGTAGCCGCTATGCAGGAGCACCAGCAAATCGAGGCGGCTCCTACCCTACTAAAGATTGTTTGGGGCGGAGGGCATGGATTTGGAACGACCAGTGAGCAAAGGCGTGAAACCTACAGTCAGGAATTGTACTTCTTGGTGGAGGTACTGGGATTGGATCTAAGCTTCGACGGCCCATAGGCCCTAAAGAGATAGGTCAACGAAGATTCTTTACGGTGGAACTGGTGTATAGATTCGCGTCTACGCCAGTTCTTTTTTTGAAGTGGTTCCAAGGAAGGATCCCTTAACTCCCCCACCATTTCTTAAAGTTTTCGATCCTATGTCGACTAATTCTGATCGTTTCCGAGGTGGGTGGATCAAGATACACGGGAAATGAACCATAATCGCTTTCAAAGCTTTTTATGCTCTTCCAGGCTACTAGGTATTGGCGATTAATGCGAAAGAACTGAAGCTTCGGCAGCTGCTGCTCTAAACTTTCCAAACTTTGCTCCACTTGGTACTTTTTCCCATCGCGAGTCATTAAAAATACTACTGCATGCATCGTAAAAAAATAGGCTATCTCCGATTGTTCTATGGCAAAGAATTTCTTACCCATCCGCACGAGAAATCGCTTGGAGGTACCCTCTCTATTAGCGATTTGTTTCAGTAGAACTTCGACATTCGCCCCGGCTTGCTGACTAAAATGAACACGCAATGCATCAAGCTTATCCAGGCTCTGACATAGTCGCTTATAATCGAGGGGTTTCAACAGGTAGTCGATACCATTCGTTTGAAAGGCCTCCATGAGATACTCATCGTAGGCCGTGCAAAATATGACGGGAGACGGAACCTCAATCTGATGGAACAACTGAAAGCCCATTCCGTCTTTGAGATGAATATCCAAAAAGATCAGGTCAGGAGCAGGATTCACCGACAGCCATTGTACTGCTTCCTTCACTGCTGCAAAACTAGCTAAAAAGTCAGCTTGAGGCCTTGCCTGCTGTACCAAAAGTTGCAGGCCTCTTACGGCAGGTTCTTCATCTTCAATTATGACGTACTTCATAAGGTTTCTACTTGAACTAGGGGGACACTGACATGAAAAAACTGACCATTGTCCTCGAGGTTTAAGCGCTGGGAACTGAGATAGGCATACCGTTGCTGTAGGTTTCGTAGTCCAGTACCCGTCCCACTTACTGTACTTTTTCTACGAAGATCATTACTAAAGAGCAATCGATTCTTTTCTAAACTCACCCGAATATCCAAGGGTGCCTCCTCCGAAAAGTGATTGTGCTTGAGCGCATTTTCTAGCAGCATTTGGAGGGTTAAAGGGGCAAGATAGAGATCTTGATCATTCGTTGGCACATCCAGATGCAACCGGAAAGTATCGCCAAATCGAAATCGCATTAAACGATCAAAGGAAAGTAAGGACTGTACCTCTGTTTGTAGACTGACTAACTCTTGTTCCTTGATTTCCAATACATATCGATAAACCTGAGATAAATGTTGTAAAAAATCTGTAGCGGCTTGGCGGCTTTCGGTGATCAATACGCTGAGTGTATTAAAGCAATTGAATAAGAAATGTGGGTTCAGTTGATTCTGTAGCAGCTCATAACGAGTACGTATATGTTCTTTTTCCAGCTTCAATTTCTCGGAATTCTCTTTTTCCCATTGACCGTAGAAATATAGGGATTCCGTAACTCCATTCAACAAAATAGGGATCAACAAGCCCAAAATGGCATAATCAAATACAAACTCCTGCGTAACAGGCATCCCCATGACATAATCCCAAAAAACAATCGAAAAGACAACGGCCGTGCAGACAGCCATCGCACTAGAAAGCAAGTATTGATATAGAAATCTTCGAATCCCCGCTTCTTCCTGTGAAAAACGGCTTCTGAGAAAATCGACTACCCGATCATGAGCCTTGATGATGGCAATTGCCAATAAAAATCCAAAGGCAAACTCCAGGAGAAGGGTCCAGTTCAAGATGTCCTCCGGCGTGATCAAATCCAAGATGAGAAATTTCACCTTATAGTAAAGCGGCATCCCTATGCCAATGATTATAGCAATCCACCAGCTGATTTTCCGACGTAAAGGCATGATTGATATTTTTGAACGGCAATACTTCAAAAGATATACCTAGCAAAGATAAGTGGGCTAAAGGGGTAAGTTCAAGTGTTCAAGCAAACTTACCCCTCTCCTCCGCTTGGCTATGGCTCTAGGTGATTTGACATCACTTCAAGTTGACAAAAGCGGCTCGACCTTCAATCCAAATCAGATCTCGGATGGCCTCACCATAGAGTTTTTCTACTTTTGGATGGTCCTTATCCGCTTCCATTTTCGCCTTGTGTTCAGCTTTTTCTATGTATTTAATGCTCACGAGGTCGGGTAGGTCGATATCACCAAATTTGGTATCTGGGTGCAAAATCCTCTCCTTATGCAAACCTGATCGCTCACTGAATAAACGTGCCTTCTGCTCATACTTCTTATATTTCTTACCCTCTTCATCGCTGAAGTAAGCAAATTCAATCATGTAGAGTCGATTAGCCACCTCTTGCAAGTTTAGTTCACCCCCTAGAACAGTGCCTCCTATCCCGGCCATCTCAATGGATTCTGTTCTTAAATGTTTAATCTTCAGAAATTCGGGATCTCTTTCAAAAGCCTCGTAAGCTTCTTTGCTATCGTAATAGACGATATTCACCATATGTGGAGCCTCGAACTCCTTAGCAGTTGTTCCGCCATAGAAACTCTCCACTGGCGAAATGATGCGCTCGGCATTTCCGCCATATTTAGCTACTATGGGGCTGACCTTTTGCCCATAGTCCTGAAATTTGCCGGGATCTTTGATCCAGATCATTACCACCTGGAAGTATTTGCCCTGAACGGGATCTGGTAAAAGGGTTTCGCTAGCTTTTGCCACAACGGCTAACATAAATGCAAAGCTCATTGAAAAAATTTTTGTGATCTTCATGTTGTACTTTTTTCTACAAATCTATCGGCCCTGCTAGGCCCTCGTTGACCTTTAGTGCTGGATGGCCAGATACCCGGTTCGAATGGCAATATTCTCTGCTCCGAACGAGATAAACTAGGTAGGAGCCCAACCGAATAAAGTGACTTAACCGTCTTACTAGACAAAACGACAACAAACATGAAAACAATCAGCGCATTAGCGTTCCTCCTGATCTTAGGTATGACCTTCTCCTGTGACAAAGCTAACCTCTGTGGTCTTGAACAAGATGTGACTTTGGGTGACATCGAAGAACTACTGGATTTGAATTGCTTCGTAGGGGGAGAGAATCAGCAAATCATCCGTTCTACAGAAGCATTAGAAGCCTTGTTTACCGATCGACCTTGCGAAGGCACGGTGCCTAGTATAGATTTCTCTCAGTATACCCTGCTAGGACAGTTTGGTGGTGCCACTGGATGTGAGCGTTTCTATTCTCGACGGGTTACCATCAATGAAAATCAGCGTAAGTACAATTTCCTCGTGCGGGTAAGCGAATGTGGTGGCTGCGAACCTTGGGAAATGCGTTGGCATTGGGTCTTAGTACCGATTCTGCCGGAAGATTATAGCGTAAGCTTTGAATTCGAAACCATTTGATTATAACTATGCTTAATATTCGACTGCATGTCCATCCAACCTCCGGTTGACAGGTACAAATTATGTAGTCCTTCGTAGTAAAATCAAGCAGCAGATTGCCTAGCGGTAGTCTGCTTTTTTATTGTACCCTAGTGTGAATTTCACGTTAAACCGCTCCAATTGTTGGTAGAAGCTAAATGTTACAACCTGGACACTTGTCGTAGTTGAACTTATTTACTTTTTTTGGTATAGAAACGATAAACCCAAATACAAGAAAGCTCGGCATGTTTATATTCTGGAATGATAAGAGAAAGCGCCCATTCTATGGTGTCTTTCTATGCATTTTACTCCCTACTTTGTCCTTATTTATGAGTTACCGTCCAAGTGAAACCAGTACAGGACATTTTCTCACGGAAGAGATTTGTGATAATGCTCTTGATGACGACGATGATGGACTCGTAGATATTAATGATCCTGATTGCCAGTGTGAAATTGTGGTGCAAGAATCCCTAGTGCCCAATCATTCTTTTGAGGACTACATCTGCTGCCCGAGTGATCATAGTCAAATGAATTGCGTGAGAGGATGGCAACAAGCTTCAGGTGGTACTTCGGATTATTTAAACGAATGCGACTACGTTTCCATTCCCACGCTTAGCCCATTTCCGGATGGTGATGGAGCGGTCGCATTTATTGCCGGCAGCATTGAAGATGCTAGTGGCTCAGAAATACACAAAGAGTATGTCGGCGTTTGCCTAAATTATGCGATGGAAAAAGATGCTGTTTATGAATTCACCTTTTACATCGGGTTTCTGGATGAGACAAACTCCCCTCCTATAAATTTCACCTTCTTTGGATCACCAAGTTGCTCCAATCTTCCGTTTACCCCTGGTTTCGATTGCCCGACGAACTACCCAGATTGGTATTTATTGGGGTCCGAAGTCTTCTCTAGTGATCAGGCACCAGCTTGGAAAAAGGTTAGCATGACCATTCAACCAAGCCTTGACATCAATGCCATAGTGATCGGAGATGATTGCCTTCCGAAAGGAGGGCTTAAGGTATATCTTTTGGATAATTTGGTTCTAAAGAATGAAAACACATTGGACTTTGAGCTATTGGATACAAGCTCCCCTTGTGATCCTGACTTCCGTTTGGCCGTAGAAGCCAATTCAAATTTTCAATACCAATGGTACAAGGAAGGAGTCGCATTGATAGGAGAAATTTATCCCGAACTTTCGCAAATGCATGGAGAAGGAAATTATCAGCTAAGAATAGTCAATCTTAATACGGGGAAGTGTCGCATATCTGAGGATTTCGTTTTTTCGATACCTGTAGTGGAAACTGAGCGCTTTGAAACGCTGTGTGCAGGAGAGCGCCTATTGTTTGGTAATCAGTCAATTGAAGAGGAAGGAATATATATCGCTGAGTTTTTAACCTCGGAAGGCTGCGATAGTATTGTAACACTGAAGGTAGATGTTCAAGATAATCTAGCAGATACCGTCTATGCTGACATTCTCCCCGGTTCTACTTATGAAATTGCTGGTCAGGGTTTCGCAGCAGAAGGTGAGCATCAAGTGGAGCTTTTGAGTGCTTCAGGATGCGACAGTAATTTGGTTTTGTATCTAAGCTTTGCGAGCGTATTCATTCCTAATGTCTTCTCTCCTAATGGGGATAATATCAATGACTATTTTGAGGTATATGCGGCTAATACTCCTTACCAAGTCATTGTAATGACGATTTTCGATCGGTGGGGAAACATGATATTTGAAGGCGAAAGATGGGATGGCACCTATAATGAGCAGGAAGTTGATCCAGGTGTTTATGTGTATATTATCCGATTTGTTGGGCCGGACGGGAGGGTAACGACTCGTAGCAGTTCCTTGACCCTCATGAGATAGCATGCCTATTTGGTGCAGTAAAAATGAAAATACCCGTCCTTTATTTCATAAGTTTGGGTCATTGATCAAAACCTACCCGATCATGCAACGCTTCCTCTTACTGCTGTTTTTAATTTCTGCTTCTTTTCTCACCGCTCAGTCTCCTGAAGACTTGATTACCTTCGGTGTAATTGCAGATTGTCAGTACTGTGATTGCCCCTCCACTACTCAACGATTCTACCGAAATTCCCCTGATAAACTCCAAGCCTGTATCGCCGAATTCAACAAACATGATTTGGCTTTTGCGGTACATTTGGGAGATTATATTGATAAGGATTTTGCAAGTTTCGATACCTTACAACCCATCATTGATCAATTGCAAGCACCTTTGAAACAGGTCTTGGGTAATCATGATTTTTCTGTAGCTGAGCCCTTGAAGCCTAAGGTACCAAAACGTATGGGTCTAAAAAGACGATACTACAGCTTCCAGCAACAAGGCTGGCGTTTTATTGCCTTAGATGGAAATGACCTAAGCACCTTTGCCAGCTTTAGCAAACGGAAACAAAGGGAAGCCTCCCAGCTATTGACAGAAGTACAATCAGCTGAGAAGGTGAATGCCAAAACTTGGAATGGAGGGCTTAGTATGAAACAGTTGAAGTGGCTAGATAAAGAATTACGAAAAGCTGATCGTAAAGGAGAAAAAGTAATCCTATTTTGCCACTTCCCGATCCATCCCGTTGATCCACATAACCTTTGGAATGATCACATCATTCAACAAGTGTTAGCCGCCCACCCCTCAGTCAAGGCCTATTTTAATGGGCACAATCACGCCGGAGCCTACGGCGAAAAAGACGGCATTCATTATCTCACCTTCAAAGGCATGGTTGATACACCCGATCAAACTTCCTACTCTATCATAAGGATCAAAAAGGACCGAATCCTGGTACAAGGTTTTGGCCGGCAGGAGGATCTCGAACTACGATTAGACAAATAGCAGGTAGGGAGAATAGTTCTGAGAAGCAACGTCCTTGCTTAGTTCTAACTACCTTTCTCCCCCTATCAAACCACTATCACCTTCTATCTAAACGCTTATTTAACAACAACTTATCATTGCGAACAAAAAGCCTTAATTTTGCGTTTGTGAATTCAGTTACTTTCTGAAATTATTCGCGTCAAAAGAACCGTTGACTAATTACAAAAATATGTTCACTAGAAAAATGGGACATCCAATGTTACGAAAACTTAGTTTAGGATTGCTATTGTGCTTTGTATCTATTCTCTCTCACGCACAAACCTTAGAAGAACTAAAAGCTCAGAAGGCAGCATTAGCTGCTGGACAAGCTGCTGAGCAGGCTAAAGTCGATTCCTTCGCTGCAGAAATTGCCAAATTAGATGGCCAGATCGAAATTCTCTCTGGCTGGCAAACTGGATTTGATGGTGTGATCGGCTTGACTTTCGGTAGCTCCAACAACTGGCAAAGTAATGCCAACCCGAATTCCTCCTTTTCTAACCTCTCGGTTGGCTTGAATGCCTTCGCCAATATCATTAAGGAGAAGAGCTTTTGGAGAAACACATTCACTTCCAATACGGCCTGGCAAAGCCTTGATGTAGATACCGATGATAATACGGAGGAGCAAAGCTTCCTGGAAAATCGTACTACCGACGTATTGGCTGTGGGCTCGCTCTATGGTCTACGCTTAAACCAGGACTTTGCGATCTCTGCTATGGCAGATTTCAACTCCTCTATTTTCAATTTCTTGGAGCCTGGGTCTTTGGGTTTTGGTGCGGGTGGTACCTACACACCTCACCAGCTACCTAATTTTGTAGCGGTAATCCATCCTTTGACCTACCAGATCGCTTTTCCGTCCACAGATAGTCCGATTGAGACTACTGGAGGATTGGGATCAAAAGTCAAAATCACTTACAATAAGGCGTTTACAGGGGGAGTTAATTGGTCCTCTAATTTCAGTACTTTCCTACCTTACAGCCAGCCAGCTGACGGTTCGGAAGAAGCTCCTTTGTTTGAATACACCTGGATCAACACCATTTCTTTCAACGTATGGAAGGGAATCGGCATTGGCCTTAATTTCGGTATCCGTCAAGCAGAATTTGAGTTTGATGGTACTCAATCCTTTAGCACTTTAGGAATCTCTTACGGGTTCTAAAGCTATCTAATAGGATTGTAAAGCGGTTGTTTTCTTAGGAGGACAACCGCTTTTTTATTGATCTAACTCAAACTTATCTCAGATCGCATGCCCCCTCTTCCGGTTTTAATTGATCCACGATAATGGCCTGCCCATTGTTTTGAAATTCTCCACTGATGATATTATGATCCGCGAAAGGTGGCGTGATATTCAACTGAATAGGAAGCTTATCTCCTGCAAAATCAATGAAATCGCTAGCGACCCGAAAGCTGGCATAAAACTTATCTCCTACCTGCCGGTAAATTCCAAACGCTCTAGTAATGGAAGGATTAATCGCTCCACTCACATAGATATCCTGTTGGCGGAATATAGAACCAGGAACGGGTAAATCAAATGGGATCTCACGATGAACAAACTCAATGGCGTTGTCCTCGTCAGTTGCTCCTTGAACATTGATGATGGGGCAGTCGTAGTTGGCCTGCACTTTCGGAGGCTGCTGACTATTCAGATTGTGGCCATCACAGAGGCAGATCATATTGTCGGTGGCAAAGGCCGCGACAGTTCCGAACTGTGGCATAACTACCGTGCTCAGTTCATCTAGTCCATTGGGGAAGGGCATAGTCGGCCCTCCTGGCATTTGCAACCTCAGTTGGTCGTTGGAATAGGTATAGCTTCCTTCGAAAACAAAATCTTGATGGGTATCGGTGGTAAATAAGACCTGCATCTTGCCATCAGGCTGCAAGGAGAAATACCACAACAATTGCGAACCTAAGCGGCCGCATTGGTAGACAGCGTCCAAAGGTTGATTGGGCGTGAAGGGAAAGGCCTGCTCAATCTGGTCGCGCAACTGCTCTTCCGTAGGTGGGAGATTGGGGTTGTTCGGATTGTTTCCATTTCCAGGTTGAATTGGATCTTTTTTGCAACCCGGACTGAATAGAATTACAAGGCTAATTAATGCTGTTTGCACATAAATTTTCATTGGTTTGAGGATTTTGGTTCGCTATTTACTTTGAATCGGCAATTCGTCCAACGGCAAGTTAGCTTCCTTCTTCTGCTGCGATTTGACTCCTTGTGTCAATTAGTTGTCCCTATGTCGCAACATTGCAAATGCGAAGGAAATTGAATACATTTGATTGATCTATCATAAAGTATACTTGATAGAGAATAACAAAACGAAATTCAAAACCAGTCCTTGTAAACATGATCCAGTCTCTACCTAAAAAGGTGATGGCTTTGGCCTTCTCCGTATTTCTGCTTTCTGCTTGCCAGTCCCCTTCCGAGCCCAAGGAAGCAGCTGCTTCCTCAAAAGTGGACCTAGTCTACCCTTTTCTTGATGCGGCTAATTCTCGCTGGTTCTTTTTCTCTTCCGCATGTCGACCTTTCGGAATGGTCAATCTAAGTCCTGACACTGAAATAGATGGCGCATGGGGTAGCGGATACAGATATGACACCGATACCATCCGAGGATTAAGCCATGTTCACGCCTGGCAAATGGCCGGCTTATCGGTCCTTCCCGTTCATTTCATTGAGGGAGAAGAAAATGCTATTCTTCAGGATTACTACTCTCCCTTCAGTCATGAGAAGGAATCTGCAAGTCCGGGTTGGCATCATTTGATATTGGACCGTTATGATATTGACATTGAACTAACCAGTACAACACGAGTTGGATTTCATCGGTATGCATTCCCAGTGGCAGACCAACGAGGAATAGTCTTCAACTTAGGGGGGAAAATGGGACCAAGTGATCTAAAGGAAGGAAAACTGGAAAAAGTCAGTGATCGGCTCCTAGTGGGATCAGTGACCAATGCACCGACAAGGAGACGTCCCAAGGATCTCACCGTATACTTTGCCATAGAATTAGATCATGATGTAGAAGGAATTACTGCTGGGGAAGACGGTAAATTCCTGGTAAAACTAGACCAGAATTCTGGCCCTCTGCTAATGAAGGCAGCCATTTCTTACACTTCTATAGAGAATGCTCAAGTCAATCTCAAGGAAGAATTGCCGGGATGGAATTTTGAGAAAATCAAGGCTGAGTCGAAGCTGGAATGGGATAGATTACTCAGTAGAATCGAAGTGGAAGGGGGATCAGCTGAGGACCAGAGACGATTTTACACTGACCTCTGGCATGCTCTGCAGGGAAGACGAATCATTAGTGACGTGAATGGAGCCTACCCAGATAATACAGGAGAGAGTTTCCGGATTGGACAATTACCACTTGGATCTAATGGACAGCCGAAATTCAATCACTACAATTCGGATTCCTTTTGGGGTGCACAATGGACGCTGAACACGCTCTGGGGCTTGGTATATCCAGACATCTACGAGGAATTTGTTAATAGCCTTTTGGTCTATTATCAAGATGGGGGCTTCATTCCAAGAGGGCCATCCGGTGGGAATTACACCCATGTAATGACGGGAGCATCCTCTACCCCCTTTATTGTGAGTGCCTATCAAAAAGGGATTCAAGGATTTGACCTGGAATTGGCCTATGAAGGTATGCAGAAGAACCATATGCCCGGAGGGACGATGGGGCGAGCAGGTTATGAGCACAAAACCACTTTAGGAGGGGGCTTACAGTACTATATCGATCAGGGGTATGTCCCCTACCCGATACCTGAGGGCTCATTTGGCTATCATCAAGACGGCCCTAGCCTCACTATGGAATACGCTTACCAGGATTGGACCTTAGCACAGATGGCGCAGGGAATGGGCAAAACGGAGGATGCCACCTATTTCGCGAAACGATCGAAGAATTATGCCAATACCTATGATTCCTCAACGGGCTGGATGCGTCCGAAGACAGTCGACGATCAGTGGCAAGACCCATTCGATCCCTATACCATCAATACTGGCTTTAATGAATCCAACTCAGCGCAGTCAACCTGGTTTGTCCCACATGACTTGCAAGGCTTAGCAGATTTAATGGGTGGACCAGAAAAAGCAGTTGAGAAACTACAAGCTCAGTTTGAGCAAGCTAAGGAACTTAATTATACGGCCGGAGATCGACATGAACGAGAGAGTCACCCAGAATACTCTCGCATACCGATCAACTACGGAAATCAACCCTCCATCCAAACCGCCTTTATTTTCCATCATCTTGGACGCCCAGATCTTACTCAATATTATGCCCGTGAAATTGCTCAGAAAGTCTATGGGGGCCTACATCCAGCAACAGGATACAAGGGTGATGAAGATCAAGGACTGATGGGGGCGATGGCGGTATTGGTCAAAATTGGCTTGTTCCAGATGACTGGCGGTACAGAAGCCGATCCAAGCTATCAGTTGAGCAGCCCAATCTTTGATAAGATCAACATTGAGCTGCAGCCAGATTACTACCCAGGGCAATCCATCCGAATCGAAACCAGCGGCAATGGTCCGGACAGCCCGTATCTTACCTCAGCAAGTTGGGACGGTCAATCATTGTCGGGTTACAATATTACCCATAGCCAACTGACCAAAGGTGGGACATTGCAGCTCGAATTGAGTACTGAAAGTCCAAAATGATGGCTTAGATCAAAATGGTTTAGCCTTAGATTCGCTACGGAATGACGAAGGAGTAAGTAGCACAGTTGTTTACATTTACAATATAGAACCCTTTAGGCAGGTGCCCGACCTTCAATTCCGTATCGTTCTCGAAATGCTGCAAAATTCGGCCTGAGGTGTCCAGTATTACTCCTCGGAATCGCTTTAATGCCGTCTTGATTCGAACAGTTCTTTCCTTCCACTGATAGGAAAAATCGAAGGCATTGACCGGTTGGCCCAAAACAGGCTCGGTATGGGTCAAGGTAGAGCCTGCCAACCACTTGAATAGGTTAATGGCATATTGGCGATTGTCATGCTCGGTTATGTCCGTACCGGCCCCGTTGACATTGAAAAAAGTATTGCGATCAAAATGGCCAGCAATCCTGCCCGCTCCTACGGTGGCCACCACCAATACAGCATCATCAGCGGTAGCTGGGGTGGAAGCTCCAATCCCAGGGCCGTCATTGCGCTTCACGAACTTATCTGAAGGAACCGAAACAAGAATCGTAGTATTTACCTCGGGAACATTGTAGTCAGCAACGGTGATGGGAGAAACGCCTTCTCCTTTGAATGCGGTGACCCCTTCCAGAATCGGATGCCCAGGTAATGCAAAATCGGATGTTTCTACAGTATACGTACCTTGATCTTGATTCATCACCCAGCCAAAACGGTCCAAAAAGGATTGATCAGAACTTGGGGCCCGATCCCAATCTAGACCAAAATTAGCGTCACTGATAAAGAGGGCAGCTCCACCACCTTTAATGTAGGATTCGAAAGCATCGACTAAGGCTGAGGAGTAAGGAACATTATTGGATCCCATTACAATTACTGCATATTCTGATAAGTTCAGAGATAAGAGGTCAACTGGCCCAGCATTTTCCACGGGACCTTCTTCAATTTGCGTCAGCTCGAAACCTTCATCTTCTAGGGCGTCGGCCAGGGTGCCCCAGCCGTGATTCCCGGGCCAAGTATCAAAATCATCGATGTTACAAAGATGATGATCAAAACCACCTTCGAGGAAGCCCCCTGTCCCATCTCCTCCTCGGATAAAGAGGATCTTTTGGGAAGTTTGAGCAATAGTTAGGGTATAACACAATAGCAAAGAGAGTGTGTAGAGAACGGATTTCATAGGGTATTAGCGTTGTTCGGATAGAAAATAGGTTGTTTGTGCGCAATTGAATGAAGGAGCTGCAAACTTTTGTCCCTTCACACCATTGCCATTATAAATATAACGAGATATAAAATGCAATCATATATATAGCACAGCACCTATGTGTTAAAATTTGACTGGCAGAGCCGACCTGGTTGAAGCTGTATTTGGCTTATGCTCGTCAAGTGAGCAATTCATGCTCCATTTGCTCGCAGATGGACAGTAACCACCCTCGGTCAGTCAGCAGACTGGTAGATTCAATTTTCTTCCTGATGTTACTAAGTTTCTTGGGATTTCGTCGTATCAATTGAAACAACAGGTCACAAAAATTCAGGTAGGTATGCTTAATATTGGCTGATATCTTACGGTTTCTCTTGAGAAATAGACTAAAGGCGGCCAGCAATGACAACAGGGCATTCTCTTCAGCAGTTTCATAGTAAATCTTTGCCAACATGACTCTGGTTCCCAAGGCATAGTTCAAGTCATCCAAGGCCACCTGATTTAGATGCGTCAAAGCCTGATCAAAATCTTTACGGTAATAGTACAATTCGGCATAATTATAGTGTAGTGCATTCTCTTGAAAGTCAGAAGGCAGACTAGGAGCATATTTAGGAATGAACTCCTCTATCCATTCGAATTTTTCCAGCCTTAAGGCCAGCTTAACCACATTGGTAAAGGTCCAAGGTGATAGATGGCCATCTTCCAGGAACAACTCTGAAGCAATGCCTCGAATGTACAATTGCAGGGCTTCATCTAAGTATTCGCTCCTCCCCTTTCTTATTTTTCGGGCACAGTAGTTGATGGCAAAGCGAAATATATCCGCTAGATCACTATTGGTAATCTCCTCATTTACTTCAGCTAGCATTTGCTTCAATGCTTGGAAATGCTGGATTTCATCTTCCTCTAAAGCGCACATTAGGATCGTGTAATAAATCCGGATGATTTGCTCATCGAAGAAAGATCGCTCCGAAAGGTGGTCCAGCCATGCCTTTGAAATTCCCAAATCATAGTTGGCCGTAAGAATGGCTTGTCTGTCTAACATCATGCAAGCCTGCCGCAGCTTTTGTAGGTAATAATAGCGATCAAGATTATCAGAGACCCATTGGAGGTTTTCATCAAATTTGCGCAAGCGCTGCTGCTGAAAATGCTCGTCTTTAATCCTATGCAACTCAAGGTGTTGCTGGAAGTACAGTACATCTCGTTGCGGCTGCGTCTTAAAATGCTGTTCTACCTTATGGATGGTCTGGCCATACAACTTGGGGAGTCCTCTTTGGTTAGAAATGTTTGCCAGGGTCAGTTGTTGCTGGATGGGATTGGTGCGATAAGACTGCTGCAAAAGAAACTGCTCTGCCAATTGACTGAGGTTCGAAAAGAGGTATCGCATACGTTTATCGTCATAGATCTCATTGGGGAACATTGTGGTATATAAACCCTCCTTTAGCTCCCTAGAAGAACCTTCATAGCTTAGCCTCGGGAGAATAGAAGTAAGCAGGAGACTTAGTTTTTCGTCCTGATTAAAATAGGGTGAATCAACGAATTGTTGGAAGGCTCGAACTTCACGAGGATTAAGGGAGTTGAGTATTGAGATAAGTTTTATGTTCCTCACCATGGTATATCACTTTCTACTATTTGCGAAGGATTATTCAAAACCAAGAACTTCAAATATTCGACAAATACCATCAAACACATACAATAATAACTAATTTATTATCCATAATACACTACTTATCAATTAATAATCACTTCACACAGCGAGCCTTTCATCAATTACACAGATAAAAGTATCTGACAAAACTAAAAAAATGTAATTGCGAAAGATATACGCTACTCCTACATTTGTATCGTTAATAGCACGAAACATTGCTTCTACAATGGGGATTAAAAACATGCGAAACTTCTTACTTCTCACAGCCTTAAGTTTTTTGTCTACATGGCAAGTCTCTGCACAAGTATGGCCGGGGGACGTCAATAACAACGGGATTGTTAATGGTGTGGATCTGCTGTATTTAGGGACTGTATTTGGGAGCACCGGACCCATGCGAGCTGAGGAGGACACCAGCTGGGAGGCTCAACCCATTATTGAGGCCTGGGGAAGCTTCTTCCCGAATGGGGTGAATTATGCGCATGCCGACTGCAATGGGGATGGTATTGTAGATGAAGAGGATATTGATGATGCGATTGAAGATAACTTTGGCAACATACATCTTGGTTCGGGCCAAGGAGATTATAATAATGGTTTGCCAGGTTCCTCCATTCCGATTGAATTTGACCCTAGTCTTAGTTTTGATGATGGGGATTTGATGCTCAAAATTGGCCTACTCCTAGGCAACGAAGCCTTTCAAGTGGAAGATTTTTATGGTATGGCCCTACAACTGAGCTATTCCAGTAGCTTCACAGAAGAAATAGATTTCGAATTCGCATTTACTGAAGACAGTTGGATCGACAGTCCTGAGGCAGAAAACTCGTTAATGCTGTTCACTAAGGACAATGAGAATGGCAAAGCTGAATTGGCCATTTCTCTAAAAGATCCAAATCAATCTCGCTCTGGAATCGGCACCATTGGTGAATTCTCCATAGTGATGGAAGATATCATCGTAGGGCTGATACAAGACACCTTCAATATCCAAATTGACAGTATAGTGCTCATTAACTCAGAAATCTCAAAGACTGCCATTGTACCTGATACCATTAGCCTTATCCTATCCGAAGACCTTTTGATTCTTTCCAACGAAGAATCAAGTACAATCCAACCGCCAACAATACAGACTTACCCCAATCCCAATCAAGGTCAATTCCGGATAAGGACTGATGAATCAATTGAAAACATTCGCATATACAATCTAGTGGGACAAGAGATCCCTTTCACACACCATCAGGTAAGTTCTCGGGAACTCTGGGTAGACATGCCACAGGCGCTGCCGGGAACCTACATCATCACTGGGCTGACCTCAGGTTCGCATTTTACTTCCAAAATAATACTTAGCCGGTAGCATTTGATCAGGAAGTAATTCGTCGGCCTGCTGGCTTGCCCAGGCTACGCTCAAGCATTCACTTTTCCTCAGTTTGGCTAGCTGTTTCACTACAGTTGAGCACTAGGAATTACTTGGCAATTCCAGTAAAAAAAACCAATACAGAACAATTTAAATTAAATGTGCATGAAAAAGTTACTGTTCTTCATGTTTGCAGCCCTGTGCCTAATCGGTACGAGTTGTGAATTAATTGACATTACCCTTGATCAATCCGGCGACGGAAGTGGTGACGGTACCACGATCAATTTCGACATTAGTCCATGTGAAGAGGGGGAAGAAATTGCTATTGATAGCCTCCCTCAAGCTGTACTAGATTATCTTAATTCGGAGTACCCTAATATAGAAATTGAAGGGGCAGAGGTCTTCTACGATGAGGACCAAGAGATATTTGGCATCTATCTCGCCAATGGTCTCGAAATTCTGGTAGACGAAAATGGGGTCGTAATCAGTAGTGGTGACGACGATATGGAAATAGGAATTGTAGTGGATAGCCTACTTCAGGGTATTTTGGACTATATCAACACGAATTTTCCCGAGATAACTATCGATAGTGCTAGTATAGAAATTGAGTTTGGAGAGGAATTCTTTGAGATTGACCTAGACAATGGGCTAGAACTATTCTTTGATGAGCTAGGCGATTTTGTTTGTCAGGATTATGATGACGACGGAGACGATGACGATGGAGACGATGACGATGGA
>ENA-UENX01000305-UENX01000305.1-marine-metagenome-genome-assembly--contig:-NODE-305-length-24402-cov-3.499200_pt1 | contig 24402 bp, 21 predicted proteins | sample MGYA00237875_ERZ529327 | MGnify/ENA primary metagenome ERZ529327 (study PRJEB26372, sample SAMN05368347) | marine metagenome | biome: cultured habitat; feature: ocean water; material: water; isolation... | reverse complement strand
CACTCACCCGGTGAGTACTCACCGGGTGAGTGGTCAGTGTCCAGTTTTTCATTTATATTTCTTTTAAATGTGTAACAATTTAATTTTAAACCTCTTGCTTCTATTCAAGTATCAAACACTCACTGGTGTGAGTGCAGCCGCTAATCCAGGATCAAGACAGGTTCATGAAGCCCAGCGGAGGAGTCGTTGACATGGTGTTGTAAAAGTTGCCAATATTGGGAAATAGGAGGGCGAGATCCGACTTGGAGACCCCGTACCATAAGGCTAATTCCGCGAAGTATTCGTCTGTCGAAATCTTAGGGATCAAGACCCCTCCCCCAATCTCCAAATCCGTGTCCAATGCCAAGCTCGGGTAAGAGCCATAGACTTCCTTTCCTTTCACCTTCCCCCCCATCACCAGGACATTACCTCCCCAGGCATGATCGGTCCCATTACCATTTGAAGTAAGCGTGCGGCCGAAATCGGAGACGGTGAAGGTAGTGACGCAATCTTCCAGATTTAGTTCGCCCATGGCCGTCTGAAACTCGCTCATGCCCTTGCTCAACATCGTCATTAGGGCACCGTGGTTATTGAGCAATTCATCGTGGTTATCAAAGCCATCAATCCGGACAAAGAAGGTCTGACGTTTTACGCCTAGTTCTTGGCGCACCTTCATGGTCCGGGCCACCATCTGAAGGGATTGTGAAAGAGGGTTCGTGGAAAAGGTAGTGGTGAGGGTAGAATTACCAACAGCTGCGGAGAATAGCTCGTGTGTGTTTTGACTGGCTTGTACCACACTGGCATAAGTCTGCTTGAAAATATCCTGGTACTGCTTTTCCATCAGGCTCTTAACTGCAGAGGTACGAATTTGGTCAAAGGTAGAAGTACCATTGTATCCTCGGATGCCAATACTTCCGGTTCCGGTCGGCAGGATACTGTACTCGGCGGATTGCTCGCCTAGCTGAAAGAGGTTCTTTCCCGCGAGGGAAATGTTCATAGAGATATTTTGGTTAGTATTAGCAGATTGTACTAGGTCAGCTAGTCGTCCACCCCAGCCGGTAGGGGAATTGGTTTGGGGTACAGAGGTTTGCCATTGTTTTTCTTGGTCTGCGTGAGAGAATAGCGCAAAGGGAAGTCGGTAGCTATTGTTGTAATCACTTTTGGTGGTCGGCTGTACCAAGGTTCCTACATTACAAAGCACCGCCAGCTTTCCTGCATCAAACAGCGTCTTTAGTTCTGGCATCGATGGATGCAAGCCCAGCTCTTTCTCATTGTAAGAGGTTGGACTCAAATTAAGAAGATTGGCTTGTGGGATGGCCTGATTACTCCGGGTGGTCTGGTACTCACTGTAATGCTCATTGCTGGTCGGCACAAGCATATTAAAGGAATCGTTTCCACCCCCTAACATGATACATACCAAGGCCCGATAATCCTCGCCACCTCCCCACCAGTCACTGCTCATTGAAGCAGCGTTCATGGACTGTAGATTGAAGAGGGTTGAAAAGAAGGTAGTGCTTCCGATCGCGGCGCAACTTGCCGTACCCAGGAATCCCCTACGACTATATTTATGTTCTTTCGACATGTTATTCTGATTTTTGAGAACTCATAATTGAACTGAGGTGCTTAGTTTATTTCGTGACGTTCAACTCGATGGCAGCGAAATAGCGCTCGGCTACCACTTGTGCTCCAGACAGATTGTAGTGAACCGGATCGGCTAAGTATCCATCTTTCCAGTCCGCGGCCATATCAACGGCAATAACCTTAGAGCTAGCATTAGATTTACGCTGTGCCACCTCCAGGATACTCGCATTGAAAGTGTTGAACTGTGTAGTGAAAGCTGGCGTCATTATGCTTGAAACCCCGGGAGCGATTTGCTCCAGAAAAACGATGACCTTCGGAGCCTGCGATTGCAACTGGTCAATAATGCTTTCAATATTGGAGATAGTAGCCGCTGGGGTGGCCCCTGCATCCAACAAGTCGTTTCCACCGATACCAAGTAAGACGATATCTGGTATACCGTAGTCATTGCCAATCTGCATCAGCGTTTCCAGGATATCTGTGGTAATAGCCCCACCTGTCCCTTCATGGTCATTGTCAAAACAGGTCCCTAAAACCGGGGCCTGCTCCGCCTGCTCCTTTCTAGAGCCTATAAAATCCACATCCCACGCGTTTTCGATCAATTTCCTCCACAAGGAAAATCGGTAGCTTTCATATTCCGGGCTGCCCCCTTCCACCCTGGAATCACCTAGCGGCAGAATCTTCAGCGTCGTGTCTGAATGCAATTTAGGGTTACAATCCTGCACCGGATTACCGTCATCCTCACAGCTAATTAAGAAGAATACAATGACCAATAGAGAGAAACAGTTTTTTGCAAATTGAACGTACATACGTAAGGGTTGAGATGGTTGAAATATGGGGTTAATAGCTATTACTTGAGGATAGCATAGTCTGGAGCGATCAAGATCAAGTACAGGGCCATCTTTAGCCGTTCTTCCGGTGCACTCAGTTGTGAAATAGCAGTGCTAATGATCTGCTTGGTATCGGTCTGAAGTAGGCCATTTGCAATAAGAATATCGAGGTAGTCAACTAGCTCTGATGGATCAGCGGTGAGTGGTAGAACCTCAGAAAAATCCATCTGATACAGTAGTGGGTCCTCTTCATAATCTTCTTCCTCATCTTCCTCCTCCTCGCCTTCTTCGCCTTCCTCTTCCTCCCCACCTTCTTCGCCTTCTTCCTCCTCGTCCTCATCTTCTTCTTCACCTTCCTCTTCCTCAACAAGCTCGTCTCCGATACACTCTGATGCTAAGTAGCTGCTTCTGATTGTCCTTAGATCCACATCGTTGACAATTCCTATAGCATTGGTGGAATTCAGGATCTGAAAAGTCGGGGCCGTTAAGTAATTCTGGTTAATTGGTCCTTGAGGACTATAATCTGGTAGGAAAAAGTTGAATACGCTGGGCGACTCCAAGGGCGATTGGCCCGTCTGGTCTGCAAAACACTCCAACAAGGTGAAATAATCTTCATTGGGATTGGTGGATAAATGAAAAGCCTTTAGAAAATTCATCAGTCTGACCACAGGTTCTCGCAATTTCCCAAACGTATACCCTTCCGTTAGATTACAAGTTCTGGCTTCGGGGTGCAGTAGGATAGCTTTGAGGATCGTTTGGAAATTGTTGGCAGCACCGGGGTCGAAGGCAGCCGCAACATCCTGGACATAGGTGGCGCTAGGATTGGAGGTAGTAAAGAGCTTAATCAAGGATTTACTGATGAAAGGAGCTGTATTGGGGTGATTGGATAGATGGGCGATAGTTTGATTGATATCATCCATGCCAGATTGATTCGCAGGTAACACTACTCCATTCAACAGATGCTTTTCACTAGTATCGTGATAGTCCGGATACATTTTCATGGGATTTACCACAATCGGGACCACATTCTCCAATAGTTCATTCGTTATTTCACCAAATACACCATTTGGTACCCCTGCCCCAAGTCCCGTAAAGACCTGCGCAAACTCCTTGATATCCGCATTGGTGTAGGTAGGTATGAATTGTCCTTGCTCATCCCGACGACGTAGGCCATTGGGGTTTAGTTCCCAGAGTCCGATGCTGAACAGCTGCATGATTTCCCTGGCATAGTTTTCATCTGGATGGATATTCTGAACTAGGTCTTCTTTTGGGTTATTGAAATGGGAAAGGAAAAAACCCATAGCTGGACTGAGCGTCACATCTGTGAGTAAGGTCTGATAGTTGGAAAAAGCGTTGGTTTGCAGCATCTCATAATAAGTGCCAATGATCTGTCCGACATCTTCAAAGAAATCAGATTTGTCGTTGATTACCATGATCTGACTCAAGTTGAAAGTCATTCTCTGTCTCAAGAGATCAGGAGAACTTAGATTGTTGGTCATCCAAGCTGAACGAAAGAATTCATGCCAGATCGGCTCGTCAATCGATTCTCCATCATATCCATAGAGTATGTTATGAATGAGCATTTCATCCATAATGGAGACCTTAGGGAGTTGGAATTGCTCGTCCAACCAGGCCTCATATCCCATGGCCGCCGTCATCTGGATGGTAGCGTAATCCGCGCCCATCGTAGCTTGTGCTAGAAAGCGGGAGGCCGCTTTCAATTGCTCTTGGTTTTGGATCGGGAATCCATCCACTGTTCGTTGACCATCTGTTTCATTGGAGGCAGAGGAGGAAGTAGTGACGACGACATGATTATCATGCCCTCCCCCTAGGTAATCTAGGTGCTTCAACTGAGCTTGAGCGAAGATCGGCCAACTCAGCAGCAAAAACAAGAAGCCTAATTTTTCCATATAAATTGTTTTTGAGTTCTCTGACCATCTCTGTGTTCAGAGAAGAAGTTTTTGGTGTGTATATGGATGGAACAGGCTTGCCAGAGGATACCCTACCTCGAGTTGATATTTTTTTTATTTTTAGCCGCACACTCGTTTCCCAAAGTCCATTGATTTAGATGAAAACATGAGCACCGCAAACCCGATTTCTCCTGAATCCAAATCCATCGCCGTCCTCCCCTTTGTCAATCGTAGTCCGGACCCAGACAATGAATACTTCAGCGACGGAATTACCGAAGAGATTATCAATGCGCTGACTAAGATCCAATCCCTGAAAGTCATAGCGAGAACTTCTGTTTTTGCCTTTAAGGGAAAGAATATTGATGTGCGACAAATTGGGCGTCAACTTGGTGTTAATACGATTCTAGAAGGTAGTGTGAGAAAGGCGGCATCTAAGGTTCGTATCACAGCACAACTGGTCCGGACAACCGATGGCTTTCAATTGTGGTCAAAGCGATTTGATCGCCAATTGGAGGACATCTTCGAGTTGCAAGATGAAATAAGCTTGCTCATCGCAGACCAAATCCGGGAGAACTTTGGCCATTTCGATTTACAAGAACAGCTAATTCAAGCTCCTACTGAGAATATATCAGCTTATAATTTGTATCTAAAAGGTCGTTTTCATCAATTAAGATGGAATGCTGAGGATATTAAATTGGCGACGGTCTATTATGAGCAAAGTATAAGTCAGGACCCACTATTCGCCCTACCTTACTTTGGAGCAGGGCTTAGTTATGGCATATTGGCCTCTTGGGCGTTTATGCCTTATGAAGAAGGTATTGAAAAAGCCGTTCATCTATTGAGTAAAGGGCAAGAAATAAATCAGGAAAATCATCTCAACTACTTCGCGCAGGCCACTATCAGCCTTTGGGGACGATGGGATTTTCGCTTGGCCTATCAACAACTCATTAAAGCTATTGAACTAAACCCTTCCTTTACGGATGCTCAGGAGGGCTTGGCTGAATTGTATACAGCAATTGGCGAATTCGATAAAGCCATGAGTCTTACCAAGCAAATCCTCAATCTCAATCCGCTCTCCCCCAATCATCATTACACCAAAGGAAATATCTTTTATCTGAGTGGAGAATATGATAGAGCAATCGAGGCTATGAATGGGGCACTTCAAATTGATCCTGAATTTGCCTTGGCTCTAGAGGTGAAAGCAGCTTGTTATATCCTGAGGGGTGATTATTCGGACCTGGATAATTTCTTACAAGATCATCCGCAGGTTCAACTGCCTTATTATTGTAGAGCGCTGTTTAAGCTGATGCATAAGGCCGATCATATTGCTATAGACCTTTCTGCGATTCAATCCAATAGGGCTGGTCAAAATCAGCACGAAGCACCAGCTAGCCTGATAGCCTGGCACTTGTACTTGCAGGTCTATTTAGGACATACACAAGCCGCTCTAGATGCCTTGGAGGCAGGCATAGAAGGCCGACTAGGCCAACTCATCAACTTTCAGCATGACCCTTTCCTAAAGTCTCTACACTCATCATCTAGATATCAAGACTTGCTAGCCCAGAACTTTGCCAAGGAACGCCTGCCTTCAATTCCTACTCCCTCCCAAAAAGCGCCGAAAGACGAGCAAACACGTAGTCTATTGACTCCCCAGGAGGTAGATCTGTACATGTCACGCCTGTCCAGTACCTTAAAAGCCGATGAACCCTTTCTCGATCCAGACCTAAGTTTAAAGGGACTAGCCAATCAGCTCGATATTCACCCCAACAAGCTTTCTTGGTTGATCAATGAAAGGCTAGATCAAAACTTCAATGAATACATTAATGGCTTTAGACTGGAGGCCTTTAAGAAAAAAGCACTACTCCCTGCTAATGCTCACTTAACCCTGTTGGCCATAGCTTATGAAAGTGGGTTCAACTCAAAAACCGTTTTCAATACTTTTTTTAAGAAGAAGATGGAAATGACACCTAGAGCCTGGGTCAAATCTCAATCGTAGGCAAGGCGAGAAAGACCAGGTCAAGGAGTGCCCGGCGGCAGCCCTTGACCTGTGGGAGATTTCTATAAGAAATCTACAGCTCCTGTATCCAAGTTGTAGTAAGCAGGAAGAATCTTTAGTTTACCAGATTCAACCGCTTTGGTTATAATTGCTGAGCGGTTTACTAATTCGCTTGCATTTAGCTCTGCGTTTTTCTTAACCACATCATTAACGGTTGCTCCCTCTGCAGAAGCTGCGATGGCAGGTGTAATATGCATTAATAAATGGTTCAAATTATAGCCATTATCTCCGCCAGAAACGGCAGCAGTAACCGCGCCACAGCTCTGGTGCCCCAAAACAACAATTACGGGTGTACCAATATGGGCTACCGCATATTCGATACTAGCAATGGAGGAGCTATTGGCAACATTCCCTGCTACTCGAACTACAAAAATTTCCCCCAAACCCGTATCAAAAGCCAATTCAGGAACTACACGGCTGTCTGCACAGCTAAGGATAATCGCATATGGCTCTTGACCACCAACTAAGGCCTGGCGGCGAGAACTATCTTGCAATTTTCCATCTTTTTGATCCGCCACAAAACGGGCGTTTCCATCCTTAAGTCTTTGGATTACCTCTTCAATTGACAACATCTTAATTGGAATTTCAAGTTTTAAGTTATAAGTATTAAGTATTAAGTCGTATTCAGAATGCATAGACTGAGAAAGGCAATCCCAGCTTTGCTAAATCTGGATATCTGTAAAACTGGCAAAAGTTAAGGAATGTTTTGTTTTTTTCCATCTATTCTCCTCCACCTCATAGATCTTTAGCCGCCTCTTTGCCAAAAGTGCGGAATATCAACGATAGGTTCTGAATAATAATCTCGAACGATTACCCATCCACCTTGCTGCATCTTTGTACTGTAATCAAAAACAAGACTGGCCAAACAGCTTAATGATTACAGCAACTAAACCTGACTTGGCATAACAATTTTACTACAAACCCAATAAAACAATCTATTATGAAACTTAGTAAAGTCTTATTTACTAGCCTATTTTTCCTTTCTCTTTTGACCATCGGACAAGCCCAACAAATGGAAATTGGGCTACGAGCTGGGTACAGTTTGTTTACCGTTAAAAGCGACCTTTTGGAATTGGATAACCATTATACCGGCGGTTTGAATCTGGCGATTCCCTTAAGCATTCCGTTAAATGAACGTTTTGCTATCCAGCCTGAGTTACAGTTCATACAAAAAGGAGTAGCCTTCAAATTTGAAGAGGCTGGCATTACCACCAAAACGGCCTTGAAAACAAATTTCTTGGAACTCCCCGTACTCTTCAAGCGCAACTTCCAAATAGGAAAAATGCAGCTTAGTGCCCTAGCTGGCCCCAGCGTGGGCTATGCACTGAATCGCTTTGTGTCCCAGAAAATTGGAGATGGGGACCGCGTAACCGAAGATGTAGATTTCATTAAAGAGGGCAATGCCAAAGACCAACGCTGGGATATTGGTCTGGTGGGCGGAATGGCAGCTTCCTGGCCATTGGGGAATGGATCCATGGTACTCGATGCGCGCTTCGACCTGGACTTGAACGATGATGCCCGATTTGAAGGGGATAAACCTGCAGGCTATAAGAAATCAACGAATAGAGGCTTCCTATTCTCTGTGGGATATGTCATCCCGATCGGAAAATAAACACAGGTCAGAACTGCATCCCGGTAAACCAGGTCATGTAAACCGGGATGCCTTTCACTCCTGATCATAAAGCAATGTACATGCATTCCATTTATCGTTCCTCCGCAGCCAAAAAAGTCATTTTAGAAGCATACCAGGAAAAGTTGGAGTCCTTAGATCTCGCTTTTCAAATGAGGAAGGTTGAGACTTCTTTCGGCCGAACCAACATTATCCTTACGGGGCGTGAAAACGCTCCCCCTATGGTGTTGATACATGCGTGGAATGAATGTGCGCCAATGGCGCTTGAAGCCTTCAGTGGCCTATTTGAGGATTTTCGGATTTACGCAGTTGATGTGCTGGGGCAACCCAATCTTAGTGACGAAGACCGGCCAAGTATACATGGCACCGGTTACGGAGAATGGCTATATGAGATCATCTCGTTACTGAATTTGAAGCAAGTGAATTTAGTCGGCGTCTCATTTGGTGCATTCATTGGCTGTAAGGCTTTATTACATGATTCCAGGCGGATTGACAAAGCCTTCTTTATTAATCCCATGGGTATCATAAAGCCTGGTGCCTGGGATCGATTTATTAGAGTGCATGCACCTATCCATTTGTTTAAACACTGGGCTTCAACTGTAATAAGCAACTGGTATTTCCAAGGACTGCACACTGGCAAGTCTGCCTTTGCAAAGTGCTGGACTTATAACTTACTAGCCCACTATAAGTGGGATCTAGAACCCATTCCAGCAATCAGCCAAGCGCAAGCACAACTGGTGCAGATCCCCATTTACATCGTGGGATCCGCTTTAGATCCATTAGGTCCTGGTGAGCAAATACTTACCCAATCACAACACCTTTTCCCTTCCTTCACAGATGGTTTAATACTAGAACATAGCAAACACTTTCCCAATACAGCGGGCTACCAACAAATCACTTCTTTCATCAAAGAACATTAATAAAGCACCTTCACCTAAACCCTCAAAGCTTGATCGTCATGAAGATACTTGCACTATCCGGTACCAACAGCTGCCATTCGATCAACCAGCAGTTGTTAATTTATCTCACTAAGCAGATAAAGCAGCTGTCCGTGGACTTAATCCCTTACACCACCTTCAACCTCCCTATTTACAGTATTGATATGGAGCAATTTGTCGGTATCCCTGAAAGTATCAAGTTCTTCGCCCAACAGCTTCGAGCTAGTGACGGCTTGATTTTATCTATACCTGAACATAACGGCAACGTTACCGCCTATTTCAAAAATCTAATCGACTGGCTATCAAGAACGGACCAACAGTTCCTTAGCCATACAAAGATATTCTTGCTTAGCACTTCCGCTCAGTTGGTGGGAGGCAGGCAGGTACTGCAAATTATGAACAATTGTATCCATTCCTTCGGGGGAGAAATTACAGCTCAGCTACCACTAAGCGACTTTCAAGACGCATTCGCCGATGGTGTCATTCTCGATCCCAAGATTGAAATGGCCGTGAAGACACAGCTTATGCAATTTATTCAATCCCTTTTTGACCATAATCAACTCATGCAAGCCTCATGATACAGCATAAAGAAGAGCTTAGACAACTAACCCAGCGTTGGCTCAATCGGAAGAAGCTGACGAACCTTAGTCTTTCTCTTTCCCAGAAAGAGGACGACTGGAATTTTGTTGCCGGAGATTTCCAAAAGAATCCTTCCTATTTCATAGCCAGCACCACAAAGTTATTCATCACCGCTCTATTTCTGCAACTACAAGCTGAAGGTCGACTGGATTTGGATGATCGGATAGCAAAGTATCTAGAGGATAGCATACTGCACAAGCTACATGTTTGGAAAGGCAAAGACTATAGTCATGAGATTAGTATAAAACATCTCCTCAGTCAAACTTCCGGCCTGGCCGATTACTTCGAGCAAGGCCCAAAAGGACAGGAGAGTTTACGCGATCAGCTGATGGCGGGAAAAGATCGAAGCTGGGAGCTGTCCGACGTCCTTAAATTGGCAAAGTCTACAGGTGCTCAGTTCTCACCCGCATACAAGAGGAAAGCACTGTACAGTGATACCAACTTCCAACTCTTGGGTCATTTGCTTGAGGTGATCCTTGACCAAGATCTTAGTACGATCATAGCAGAACGTATTTCGCGCCCTCTACAAATGGAGCATACCTTCCTTTTCACGGACCCCAACGATCAGACGCCCGTACCGCTACAGTATAAGCGGCTCCCCTTGAAGATTCCCCAGGCCATGGCTAGCTTTGGCCCTGATGGAGGGATAGTCTCCACTTCAAAAGATATGTTGCGATTCATCAAAGCCTTTTTTGATGGACAACTCTTCCCTGTGGATGATGTCAATGCCCTCAAGGATTGGCGCAAGATATTTTTCCCCTTGCAATACGGAATCGGCCTAGCGCGATTTCGTCTTCCACGCATCTTCACCCCATTCTCACCCAGTCCAGAATGGATTGGGCATTCTGGAGTTTCGGGGGCCTTTGCCTTTTATTACCCGCAAAAAGAACTCTACCTAACGGGAACTGTAAATGAAATTCACCCATCGAGCTTGCCCTTCCAACTGATGGTCAAGCTTACTAATATCATTGAATCATGAAAGTATTATTAGCAGGAGCAACGGGCTACTTGGGCAGTTATATTGCCAAGGCCATGCTCAGCAAACAAATGGATTTTAAAGCCATTGCCCGCAACCCACAGAAATTAATAGCAATGGGCATCCCGGCAGAACAAATCATTGAGGCCCAGCTGACGGATAGAAACAGTCTGAAGGGAATCTGCTCGGGTTTCCATGCAGTCATCTCCACGGTTGGTATTACCCGTCAAAAAGACGGTCTAAGCTACATGGATGTCGATTATCAGGCCAATAAGAACTTGTTAGACGAGGCACTGGAAAGCAAGGTGCAGCAATTTGTCTATGTCTCCGTCTTAAACGGGGAGGCCTTACAGCATCTTCAAATCTGCGCGGCCAAGGAGCGCTTCGTCAAAGCGCTAAAAGCCTCCGGCATGCCTTACAGTATCGTACGCCCTAGCGGTTTCTTCTCAGACATGACTGAGTTCTATGAAATGGCTAAGAAAGGAAGAGCCTTCCTATTTGGGGATGGCCAGGTCAAGGTCAACCCAATTCATGGGGCAGACCTGGCCCTAGTATGTATTGATGCACTTAAGGAACAAAATACCTCTATAGATGTGGGTGGTCCCGAAGTCCTGACTCATCAAGCCATTGCCGAAGCAGCTTTCAATAGCTTGGATCGTAAAGCCAAAATCACCTATGTCCCAAACTGGCTTAGAAAAGTAGTACTCCGTGGAGCTGCTCTTTTTCTATCCAAAGCTCAATTTGGACCAATTGAATTCTTCCTACATGTGATGGTGATGGATATGTATGCCCCGGCTTATGGACAGCATACCATTCGAGGATACTTTAATGAACTAAAGCGGACGGAAAATACCGCCAAGTAAGCGATCGAGGCTACCAACTACTAAGTCTACCATCGCTCTTGACTCAAAAAAGACACCTACCAATCAAACAAAACCACCAACTACTCAATGGATTAGGGAGGCCACTAAGTAGGGAAGACAATTGTCACGCAATACCTGTAATTTGTATTGGTGAAAACAAACTACCGATGAAACCCTTTCCCCGTCTCCAACTGTTGCGGTATTTACTCAACATCTGTCTTATTCTTTTGAGCCAGGCAAGCCTAATTGCTCAAGGAAATGCCTTGGCAGAAGCAGAAGCCTTGATAACATCAGCCCAGATTCATCTTGACGCTCTCGAATATGAGCTGGCTGCTCGAGAAGGGGCTGATGCCTTATCCCTTTTTGAGGCCAATGTAGGAAGGGAGCACTTACAGACTAGCAGAGCACTCCATTTACTGGGTGAGATAAGGTTTGGTCAAGGAAACTTTGAGCAAGCCATTGCCCATTATAAACGAGCCTTAGCTATTCGCAGAAGCCATCCCCATCAAGGAGATAGTCTGACCATCCAGACACTCATCGGTCTAGGTCATGCAGCCGAGGGCCAAGGAAATTTGACAGAGGCAGCTTCGTATCTCGAAGAAGCTTTACTCCTGCAAAAGGCTTCTTTGGGGATTTGGCATCGCAATACCGGTCTCATCTATATGCGGTTGGGCGTAATTCAGGATTTGAGTGGTAACTATCCGGAAGCATTGGATTGGCATTTTCAAGCGATGGATGTGTTTGCCAAGGTATTAGCCCCCGAGGCCTATGAGTGGGCTACGTTATACAGCTGTATTGGTATTGTCTATGATTTCATGGGAGACCTGAATCTCGCCTTGGATTATCAACACAAGGCGCTCGATATTCTTGAGCAGTTCCCTGAAAAAAAACATCAGACCGCCAATTGCTACAACAATATCGGGATACTTCATCGACTCAAGGGAGACTACATCAAAGCCTTGCAGTTTCAGGAAAAAGCGATGGAGATCCGCTTAAGTATCTATGGTAAAGAACACCCAAATGTGGGCGCGTCCTTCGCCAATATGGGCGTACTACACCGGCATATGGGTGAGTTCGATGAAGCCTTAGAATATTTCCGCCAGTCGATGCAGGTACGGAAGGCAGCCTTTGGAGAAAAGCATCGAAGAGTTGCTAGTTCCTATGATAACATGGCCAGCATCTACAAGGAACGTGGAGACCTCGACAATGCACTCTGGCATGCTCGTAAGGCTCTGCAAATTAGAGAAGCTATCTGGCCAGGCAATCATCCGGACCTAGCCGTTTCTTACAAAAACCTCAGTTCTCTGTATAGTATTCGGGAAGAATATGTTACCGCATTTGATTATCTACAAAAAGCGGAGCAGATGTGGCGTGAGATATACGGTCATCAACACCATACTACCGCTACGATCCTCGATAGCAGAGGAAAAATGTACAGAAATAGGAAGCAGTTAGCACGAGCTTTACCTTTCCTAAGACAAGCGCTGGAACTTCGTCAGGTGATCTTTGGTCAGAACCATCCGGCCACTGCTCAATCCCATGCAACTTTGGGTGGACTGTTTAAAACAATGGAACAGGCCGATAGTGCCAAGTATCATCTGCAACAAGCGATATCGATTCGCCTTTATCTGCAAGAGCGGGATCATTTCCAACTCATGAATCACTACTACCAACTGAGTGAAATCTCCTACCAGGAAGAGGACTATCTGTTGGCAGCAGAATGGGCTGATAAAGCGGTAGATAAGTTGAACCAAGTCCGATGCCGATATTTGTCCTCTGGGACCAAGCAGGTTCATCTATCTCATCACTATCACATCTTTGAGAATGCGATAAAGGTCTATCATAAACTAGCAGAACTCTGCCCAGCAGATGGCTATAATCAGATGGCGTTTAGCCTTGCAGAAAAGGCCAAAAGCAATCTTTTGCTGGAATCTTTCAAAAATGTACAAGCCAAGGCCTTTGCAGGTATTCCCGACGATTTACTGCAACGTGAATATGACTTAGGTATTGAGCTTTCCTACTACGAGCAAAAACGTTTTCAGGAGAGCAATCGCTCACAGCCCAACGATAGCTTATTGGCTAATTACAATAATCAAATCTTCCAAATACGGCAGGATAGGGAATCACTGATACGGCAATTTGAAAACGCTTATCCAGATTACTATCGCTTGAAATACGATGCGGGCGTGGCATCTGTTCCGAGCATTCAGCAGCAACTCACGCCGGGCCAAACACTCATCGAATACTTTATTGGCGATGAGCATATTTATGTCTTCATCATTTCTCCAGGGGAATATCGCATCGAAAAAACCTCAAGGGATTCCTCATTGCAAACCCTCATACAAGATCTTCGACAAGGCCTTACTGCCTACCATCAATCCACACGGAAGAGTGAAGATTTATTTGATCAAAGTAATGATCTATATATTGAAAGTGCCCATCAATTGTACAAAACATTGATCGAACCTCTCGGCCCGCTGAGTCAGGAGCTAATCATTGTGCCAGACGGAGTCTTGGGGCATCTTCCGTTTGAAATCTTATTGAAAGAGAAACCAGAAGAAGCGCACCACTTCGACTCACATGCCTATTTGATACATGATCATACTTTTGCCTATAACTTCTCCGCCACGCTTTGGCAATTGATGCGACAGAAGAAGTATCGTAGCGATGGCTTACTCAGTATGGCTCCTAGTTTCCCCGCTACCGCTTCGGAAAATATGACCAAAGCGCGGCAACGCAAGCTAGGTCCCTTACTATATAATACGGCAGAAGTAGAAGCTGTACAAGGGCTCTTAGGTGGAAAAAACCTAGGTGGGTCCGCAGCAACACTTAGCCAGTTCAAACAGCATGCTCCCAGCTATAAATTCATCCATCTAGCCACCCACGCTCAATTAGAAGATAGAGATATCAATTACTCCTTCCTTGCTTTTTCGCCATCCATTGATAGCAGTGGGTCAGATAAGCTCTTTATCCGAGATCTATACGACTTAAGGCTCGCTTGCGATATGGTAGTCTTGAGTGCCTGTGAAACCGGAGTAGGAAAATGGCAGAGCGGTGAGGGTATTGTTAGCTTGGCCAGAGGTTTTGCCTATGCTGGCGCCAAAAGCATTATCACGTCCTTATGGTCAGCGAATGATCGGTCTACTGCTCAGGTTATGGAAAATTTCTACACAAACCTAAAAGCTGGACTCAGTAAGAAGGAAGCTTTAAGACAAGCAAAACTTGAATTTCTGTCCAGCCAGAAGGATCCGCTAAATACTCATCCTTTTTACTGGGCCACTTTCGTTCCGATTGGAGACTTGGAGGCGTCCATCAACACCTCCAGTTACGCCAGTACATCCTGGCTTTGGTGTTTCTTGTTAATAGTCTTATTCTCCTGCTTCGTTTGGCTTCCAGCCAAATTTAGCCGTAAGTAGCCCATCAGAATCGCCGCCAGAAACTCTCAAGGCGAGACTGTAGACGTTGCGCATCGGGATAGTAAGGATGTTGTTGTTTTTGCAGAATAGCTCCCAACTGTCGGTGGGTCAGGGTTTCATTGCCAGCTTGCAGGTAGGCCAAGGCCAAAAACCATTCTACATTTTCCTGATATCGTTTATCATTCAGATCACCTAAGTTTTCAAAGGTAGCCTGGGCATCTTCCGCTTGCCCCAGCTGTAGCTGTAGGTGCCCTAAGGTATATTGTGCAGTAGCAAACACCTCCTCTTCTCTTTTGATCTCCTTCAGTTGCTGGGCGGCATCCGCTAGGCTGCCTGTTTGCAAGCTCGCAATGGCTTGATCAAATTTCTCTGTAGCAGAATTGCTTCCTCGAATTGCGCTCCAATTGGGCGTTTCATATTGCTGAGCAAACAAGCTTTGGTTGCTATACTGCTGTCGGCCATAGAGAAAACCCAGCGCCGCGATGAGTAGCAGAAAGCCTGCGGCGATGGCAATGGTTCTTCGGTTGAGTGGGAGGACTTTTGCCGTGCGAGGGGACTGCCGGGCAATACGAGCAACTTTATTGCGAACTTCCGCGAGGGCTAGATCTTCGAGGGCTTTTTGAGTAGCTAGATAGGCTTGATATTCTTCTTTTAGGGCTTGATTCTTTTCCAGGTCCTTCTCGAACTGGCGATCCTCCTCAGGTGGGTTTGTGCCTTCTACATAGGATTCAATTCGGTCGAAGTAGATTTCTTTAGACATAAGCATTGGTTAGGAACCTGAGACAATTCACCCCAGTAGTTCTTTAATTAAATCAGGCTGTTCTCTTATCTTATTCATCAGGGCCTTAAAGCATTGATGCTTTTTCTTCCGGGTCATCCCTTCGCTTTTATAGCCTACCTCCTGCGTAATCTCTCTCATTGAATAATGTAAGGCCCAAAGACTGAGTACCTTTTTACATTTCTCTCCCACTTGTGCCAAGATATTCTGCAAGCCCTCCGAGCGTTCCTTCAGCAACAGCACTTCATCAGGCCCCATTTCAAACTCTTCCTCCGGTGGGATCTGTTCCACGATATCCGCATATCTATTGCTTCGGGCATATTGGGTAAACCACAAGTTCTTACAAATTGTGGTCAAATAAGTCCGGATAGTGCTCTTACCTTCAAATTTGCCCTTTTGAATACTTATCACCATGCGGCTGATGCCCTCCTGAAAGATATCCTCCGCGTCTTCCAAACTACCATTCCTCCGCTGAATAAACTGCAGAATGGACTGCCGATATCCACTTTGATGGTAGATAAAGACCAGGACTTCCTCCAGGGATGATCCCCCTTGTCGAATTCCACGGATCATTTCCTCCTCTTTAAAAAATCTATTCATATACTATGACTATTTAGGGTCGGAAAGTGTTACCCTACTTAATGGATTCTTGATTCTATCCTTATACCATAACCATATGTTGATATAGCACAAACACGCTTAGATTACCTGATAAAAGTAGGACGCATCTCCTGATAAATGCCCAATAGTTGCTTTTGTGCCTGAGTGGGTAGTAAGCAAAATAGTAAAGAAGAAGCGGTGTTTCAAGCGCGAAACCTACTAAAGCCATTCTAATTCTTATTAAAAACGAGAAATACCAAACCAGTTGTATGGTAGATTAAGCCTTTCCCATCAGAAATCTATTCTTGGTAGCAAGTCCAAATAAAAAGCAGTAGCTCAGGCTCTATACTTATGAAAAGTACTGGTTGGGGGTAACACTTTTACGGAAGTAAGAGACTAATGAATTGTATGGTTGATACCCATTGAATACGATACCTAAAACCCTAATTACTTCTTTGAAGTATCGCCCCGGATGAACGAGGAATAGCTATTCATCATATATGGTAGCCTCGGTCTCCGGGGTGTTGTTAGTTAAGAACTATTTTGAACAAGAATCTCGGAGAAATGCCATACTGCATTCAGGTGCAAGCAGAAAGTGAAGAGTGAGAAAAATCAACTTTTCTAGAAACTTCTGTCAATTCTATTACTTCAAAGAGGATCTAATTTGCACCTTGTAGGCCACAAACCAAATCCGCTTGCCACCATGGAGATTCTTAAGTTGACGGAGGAAAATATCCAAGATCAGCATATCTGCTGTGCCTTTAGTGATAAAAAGTGTGTTGAAGGCTATCAAAAGAAGAAGGATTGGCTAAAGACAGAATTCAAGAATGGATATACTTTTCGAAAACTGAATGAAAGGGGTAAGGTTTTTATCGAGTATGTGCCCATTGAACATGCTTGGCTACCGATTGCTGGTCGGAACTACATGGTGATCAATTGTTTTTGGGTATCCGGGAAGTTTAAAGGAAAGGGTTGGGGGAAAAAGCTGCTACAGGCATGTTTGGAGGATGCGCAAGCCGCGGGCATGGACGGTGTGGTAGCCATCTCTAGCGATAAGAAAAGGCCATTTATGAGCGACCCTAAATTCTTCCAGGCACAGGGCTTTACCGTAATAGATGAAGCCCGACCATTCTTCAAGTTATATGGCATGAGGTTCAATGAGGAAGCAGCTTGGCCGCAAATCATGGATAATGCCCGCCAAGGTAAAAGCCCGTACCAAGAAGGAATTGCAGCCTACTACAGCAATACCTGCCCATTTACTGATTACTGGGTGAACCAGCACCTGAATCAGTATGCCGCAGAACGAAACCTGCCCTTGCATATTCATCATATTCAATCTCAAGCCGACGCACATCAGATGCCAATCCCTTGGATTATTCACAGTGTGTTTTACAATGGTGAGTTGGTAACACTAGAAGTAAAGCCCGATCGACATCTCGATAAAATCATAAACGTATGAAAAAGTCAAAATGGCGTTCCAGAATATCTTGGGCTATATTCACAATACTTAGTCTTTGGGTGATACTCACCCTTTGGGCACAGATTAATGGCCCCAATTTCATCGAACGTCTGGAGACTGAAAGTGGAGTACCCCAAGCTCTAGTGATTTATGATCCCGATCCCATATATAATCTAGATGAACAAGTTTGCAGAGCTTATGCCCAAGGACTCAATGAGGAAGGCTGGCAGGTGGTCATTGCTAGTGTTAATACAGCCCGCACTTTAGTAGGAAAATTTGATCATTATGCCTTCTGTGCCAACACCTACAATTGGGCCCCAGATCTATCCGTTTGCAATTTCATCGAGAATAGAAAAGATTTATATCAAAAGCCGGTGGTCGCTATCACGCTAGGAAGCGGCTCTACGGCCAGGGCCCAACGTATACTTGAACAGAAAATAGTAAAACAACAGGCGGAACTTATCAACTCCGTCAGCTACTGGCTAATGCGTCCCAATGACGAATCACGCCTAGACGAATCCAATGTTGAGGTAGCCAAAGATATGGCCTATGCCTTGGGCAAAAAAACGGCCAAAGATCTCTTGACCATATCCGGAGCCTACTCCTTGGATGAGTAAGTTGCATAAACAAAAATAGAATATGAAAACTGCCGTATTTAGTATGCATGCTTTCGAAAATGAATACCTCTTGAAAGCCAATCAGGGAAAGCATGAATTAGTCTTAATCGAAAACACGCTATCCAAACAATCTGCCATTCTCGCCCAGCAATGTGAGGCCGTAAGTCTGTTCACTTCCGACGATGCCTCCGCTGAAGTCCTCGACATTTTGCATGAGCAAGGTGTCCGGTATATCGCCCTGCGCTCGGCAGGATTTAATCATGTTGATTTAAAACGAGCCAAAGAGCTGGGCATACGAGTAGCTAGAGTGCCTGCTTATTCTCCCTACGCCATAGCGGAACACACGATGGCCCTCATCCTCGCCTTAAATCGTAAGCTCATTCGGGCCCATAATCGAATCATGGAGCTTAATTTTTCCTTGGATGGTTTGGTGGGCTTTGATATGAATGGGAAGACCGTTGGCTTGATTGGTACAGGGAAGATCGGCCAAATCTTTGCCAAAATATGCAGAGGATTTGGTTGCCGGGTAATCGCTTATGACCTCCAGGTGAACACCTCCATGGTAGAAGAGCTTCAAGTAGAATATGTGGACCTGGAAACACTCTATGCTCAATCCGACATCATTAGCTTGCACGTTCCTCTAAATGAACATACGAAATACATCATAAACGAAGAGAGTATCCAGCAGATGAAGTCTGGCGTGATGCTGGTCAATACCAGTCGAGGTGGACTAGTGGATACTAAAGCACTAATCAATGGTCTAAAATCCAAGCACATCGGATCTGTTGCTTTAGATGTATACGAAGAAGAAGAGGGGTTATTCTTTGAAGATCATTCCGAAGATATCCTACAGGACGATCTGATCGCCCGTCTAATGACCTTCAAGAATGTACTTATCACAAGTCATCAAGCTTTTTTGACGGCCACCGCTTTAACTAACATTTCAGATACGACCATCGCAAATCTAGACGGTTTTGCTAATGGTCTCCCTCTAGAGACTGAACTCAGCGCGTGAGGTATCGATGGAGACGCTCCAAGTCCGGCTTAGCTTGGAGCAATTTATCGCCAGTAATGCTTGCGGTTTTTATACCCTTTAAACTAGGCCATCGCCATTTGCCATGCGCCAGGGAGTACATCCACAATAGATCAAGGTAGTTGATCAAAATATTGAACTTTTCTCCACCTCCCGTATCTTTCAGTTCGAACCCCAAACGCCTGGCTGTTCGTTCACTGAAGAAATAGGAGCTACCTCGTACTTCGACGGTGGTGGGCAGGTCTCCTTGTTCAATCTTGTCGACGATCTTCATGAGCCCTTCCATGTAATACTGTAGAAGGCGTCGCCGCCAAGGCGCCCCCGGCTTAACGCCGCGCATCACCATCAAATAATCGAAGGAAGTACCATTGTGCAAATCATAACGCTTATCGCTGGCGGAATACACCAACAGCATTGGGGATAGGTATTTGTAGGTGCCTATGAGGCGAAATAAAGGCGTACCTGCAAATTGAAAGATCGGCACAATCAGAAACACTAATAACCAGACCCAAAAAGCATCTTTAGTAGCATCCATCCAGACGCCCAGGATCACGATCATGATCAAAGTCAAGAAAATGGCTAAGGCCCATTGGACAGCCTTGGGAAGCAAATAAAATGAATTCATTGAAAGGAAGAATCATCAGAACCAATCCGTTCGCTCTCGCTCTTGGCGTTCTCTTTCGCGTTCTACTTTAGTCTTTTCAAAAAGGTCGTTTTCAAAGAAAGGTCTGGGCGGAAGCTCTGGTTCTCTTTCCCAGGAGTAGGGCTGTCTCTCTTCATCTTTTTCAATTTCTTCCTTGTACCACCAAGCCACAAAAATACCTACCAGGCCACCTAGCAAATGGCTTTCCCAGGAAATACCTTCTTGTCCGGGTAGTACCCCCATGAACATGGAACCATAGTAGAAAACGACCAATAAGGCCAAGGCAATGGATTTGAAGTTACGTCTAAAGATCCCACTCCAAAACACAAAAGCCACCAGACCATAGATCACACCACTGGCCCCGATATGAAAAACCGGACGACCAAATAACCAAACGGCTAAACCCGTCAGCAAATAGATCATCGTGAAGGATCGTAAGGCTACTTTTTTGTAGAAAAATAGTACCAAGGCGCTCAAGACAAAGAGCGGAGGGGTATTGGAAAGCAAGTGACCAAAATCACCGTGAATAAGAGGGGCGAACAAGATGCCCTTCAAACCAAAGATCTTCTGTGGGAAAACGCCCAGAAACCCCAACTTCAACCCTAAAAACCACTGTACAATATGGATACTCCATAGTACAGTAATGATCTTTAGGGGGATGGCGAGACTGGCCGCTAATTTTTCAGACATTTTTTGTTTACCCATAAGCCCTCTGATTTGATATGGTCACACAGAATAAGTTATGCTTATTCAACGATTATCGCAACAAAGAGGTTGTTAAAACCCCTATTTATTCGACGAAGAAGTCCCCTTTTACCTATATCTACAGTGGCCTATCTTACCGGCCTAGAGGTATCGCCTTCTGACTAGCTTGATTAGAGACATTGCTGTATCTGATTTTTCGTCATCTGTCCAACTGTATTGCTCCGCCAACTCTTCCAAGAGTGGCTGGGCCTGGTCCATGCTACTCAATTCATTGAGCTGCTTTAGCGCTGCGTTTAAAGCGTTATTGTCTTTGCCAAACAGATCATTGGTATACAACAGTCGATCGTTGATAGCCATCGATTTAGTGAGGTCTTTAATAGGCTGGGCGCTAAGCTTTTCAGACAATTCTTTTGCTTCTTTGAAAACAAATAAGGCCTTAATCTTAGGGTTTGAAGGCCCTTTGGCTACTGGGGCAGGTTTAGGAGCTGGGGGGGCTTTGCGCGGCTCTGGCTTAGGTTCTGGTTTGGGTTTGGGAGCAGGTTTAGGAGGAGGGGGGGGGGGGGGGGGGGGCTGTTTCTTGGGAGCCGGTGGCGTCTCTTTTACGGTGTCGGGTATTTCGATGATCTTAGGGGGCGTATACTTCTTCACTGGAGGTTTAACTGCCGGCTCATTTGTGATCTCTAAATCGGGATTTTGTTTTACCTTAGCAGCCCGACTTTTCGGACTAGCAACTGTCCCATTCTCATCCATCTGATGGAATGTCTCATACAACTGCCGGATATAGCTTAGCATAAGGTCACGCTCGATGGTCGCAATCTCACCATCCATGCTAATGCTTTTGTAAAGAGAGTTGATTTTTTCGAGTAGGATTTTTGCTTGTTGCAAGTTCATGTTCGTTGATTTTGGACTAAGCCGGGGAATGTTCTACCAATAAAGCTTCCAAAGTTAGGCTTCTTGCTTATCTTTTCAAACTGCTTATACAAATTAATAAAGATGTTTTTAGAACCTCATTTTAAAGGCCAAAGGAGCGGTTGGATCGAAGTCATTTGCGGATCCATGTTCTCTGGAAAAACGGAGGAATTGATCCGTAGATTGAAGCGCGCAAAGATAGCCAACCAGAAAGTGGAAATCTTCAAACCAGCTGTAGATAAACGTTATGATGATACCAAAGTAGTATCCCACGATGCGAATTATATCCTATCCACTCCCATAAACCATTCCTCAAAGCTTTTGGAATTAACAGAAGGGGTTAATGTTGTAGGGGTAGATGAAGCACAATTCTTTGATGAGGAACTAACGGAAAACTGTCAAAAGTTAGCTCTACGTGGTATTCGGGTAATTGTTGCGGGGCTGGACATGGATTTCAAAGGGCGTCCGTTTGGTCCTATCCCCAACTTGCTAGCTGTCGCTGAATATATCACAAAGGTCCACGCCATCTGTCAGCATTGCGGCAACTTGGCTACTCATTCCTATCGCCTTTCAGAAGAAGAGGGAACCGTTGTCTTGGGAGAAAAGGATCGCTATGAAGCCCGCTGCCGAACCTGTTATCATATGGGAAACATACTTAGTCTGCGATCGTAAGCATTCTAGAAGACTTTCATACAAGTTTGTCTGCCAGCAGAGCGCTCCTATTAATCAATTGAAAAATTTAAAGGATATCCTTATCTTGTGATAAGCCCTAGATCTGTTTAATAATCCTGTAAACATAACCCGTCATGCAAAAGGCTTTGCAAAATTACACCCTGCTTTTAGCCTCCTTTCTCACTGTAGTGATCTTTGCTTCTTATGGCAAAAAGAAGGAGAATAAAACCGAAGAAACTACCGTGGCCACAGCTCCTATGGCCAAGATTCCTCAGGTGATTAAACCGATAGAATTAGATCAAACCTTTAGCCTTGCCGGCGAAAGAGTGCCTATCGAAAATCCTGATGTATACGAAAGGATGGATAGAGAATTATCGGTAAATACTTATTGGCACTCCACCACCCTACTTAACATTAAGAATGCCTATAAGTATTTTCCCATCATCGAAAAGATATTGGCAGAGGAAGGGGTTCCTGATGACTTTAAGTACTTGGCCATTGCCGAGAGTAATTTACGGCCTGCAAAGTCTCCCGCCGGCGCCAGGGGTCTCTGGCAGTTTATGTCCGAAACAGGGAAGTATTATGGTTTAGAGATCAACAAGGAAGTGGATGAAAGATACCATGTGGAGAAATCCACTCGGGCGGCTTGCCAATACATCAAAGACTACCACAAGCGTTTCGGTAGCTGGACCCTAGCTGCAGCTGCTTATAACATGGGGGGCACACGCTTAAAGCGAGAGATGGAGGTTCAACGAGGAGACACTTACTATGATCTTAACTTAAATCAGGAAACGGATCGCTATGTATTTCGCATTATTGCCATCAAGGAAGTGATTGGTAATCCAGAAAAATTTGGTTTCTATCTAGACCGAGAGGACGGTTATGAACCGATGACGGATTTTGAGTTGGTGGAAGTAGATGGCCCCATCCCAAATCTAGGCGATTTTGCATTAAAGCATGGCATCAGCTATCGCACATTGAAGGTTTATAATACCTGGCTACGTAGCAGCAAGTTGACTAACTCCGCTAGAAAAACCTACGAAATCAAGATACCGAATAAAAAATTCTAAGGACTAAGTACTGAGCAGTGAGTGAACAACTCCACCTTTTCTATGGATACTGGCAAATTGCCATTTGTAGTTTTGCCTTCCTCGCCTTGTTTTCTATCTGGCAACACATTACAAAAGGTAATGACCAGGGGCAACGAGACCTGGGCTTATTCTGGTTATCCGTAGCTATTTTAGTTTGGGCACTCTCTGGTGTTCTAGAGGTATATTATGCTGAGGGTTTGGCCGATGCCACCTTTGACTCGACTCAGTATGAAGGCCTTAAGAGCATGCTTTCCATTTTCAACAGTGCCTTTATTCTATTGGCTTTACCTCGTTTTCGGCACGTTCCTACCTTGATCCGGCCGGTGGTGCGTTCGGAGTCTTGGAGGTGGTTGGTGATTTCGACCTTTGGGTTTTCTATCGTCATTACCCTTTTGATGCTATCGGGTGTAATTATTCCGAAGCGCATTACACTCATTTCCTCAGTCGATCTGATCTATGCCATCTTCACCTTGTTCTTTTTAGGTTTAACGCTCTGGGCGTCTTTTGAGCGAAGAGGTCTGACCATCTTGGCCTATTTGGCGGTCACCAGCATTGCCTTCACCTTGGCCGCACAGATTTTAAAATTGGGTGATTCTGATTTTCTAAAGATTTTGCTCAGTACAACCTTTAAGACCATTTTGATTGTGCTATTCTTTGCCTTGGCCCTGAGTTGGGTGGAAGAGTTAGGAAAATCTGCCCGAAGGGTCTTTGCTCCCCGCAATTTGGCCTTACAATTGTCGACGGGCCGGAATCAACAAAATCGGAGAGAATACATCACTCATCTGCAATTACCCGAAGCCGCAGATTGGCAGAAGATTTACTTCACCGAAAAGCCTTTCTTACTCTTGCACCGATTTGCAGAAAAGCGGAAGGCTGAAGGAGCGCAAGGTGGGTGGCTAGAAATCCAGCCGAAAACAGCAGTAAAGAAAGACTACGACATTAGGGACTACAATGAGATTGGGCGCATCATAGACACGATCTGCACCAGCATTACAAAATCCGACGCTCACCCTTCTCTCAGCAAGAGTGATCTAAAAGAGATCTTATTTGAATATGGGAAGAGTCGCCGCATCCGGCTTC
>ENA-UENX01000304-UENX01000304.1-marine-metagenome-genome-assembly--contig:-NODE-304-length-24484-cov-11.045233_pt1 | contig 24484 bp, 17 predicted proteins | sample MGYA00237875_ERZ529327 | MGnify/ENA primary metagenome ERZ529327 (study PRJEB26372, sample SAMN05368347) | marine metagenome | biome: cultured habitat; feature: ocean water; material: water; isolation... | reverse complement strand
TGTCGGCATCAATGGTTCCAGCAGCGCCAATGGTGGTGGTGCCTGTCTGAGAGACACCAACGGCGCTGTTCAAATCCGAATCCGCCGTTGCCGTTAACGCCGTTGAGGTCGCTGAGGCCGTCAGGGCCGCCGCGGCATCGGCATTCAGCGTTGCATCGGCTCCAGCGGTGAAATCAGCGGCACCCAGCTGAGCACCGGCCACATCCAATGTTTCATTGGTAGCCGAACCATCAAAACTGGTGGCATCGAAGTTACCCGCCTGGGCTTCCGCATCGCCGACAACAGACGTGGCCGTTGCATCTGCCGCCACCGTGGCAGCAGCCGTCACCGTGCTGTCGGCACCCACACTGAGATCGGCATCAGCGGTGGTCAGATTGAGACCACTGATCGAATCAGCGCCTGCAGCGGCTTCAGCATCATCGGTTGCAGCCCCGCCCACGTTCGTCGCGGTGGCATCCAGATCCACGGTGGCCGTGGCTGAGATCAAGCTGTCGGCACCGATCGCTCCAGCCTCACTCAGCTCCAGACCTGTGGCCTGCACCGTGCTCAAGTTGAGCGCTTCTGCACCACCATCCACCGCGGTAGCGGTGGCATCGGAGTTCAGCTGGGCCGAACCGGCCACATTGCCATTGCCTCCCACACTCAGGCCGGTGGAACCGTCTGCGGTTCCATCACCAAACTGAGCACCGATCAGGGTGCCCACATCAGCCGAGGCATCAGCGTCATCGCCGGTGCCACCGCCGCCGACGGTGGCGGTGGTGTCAAGGTCAGCGATGGCGGAACCCACAACGTCATAGCCACCGGCCGTGGTGGAATCACCCACCGTGAGGGCGTCGAGGTCCAGACCCTGACTGGCGGTCAACGTGTTTGTTGTGGCCGCATCACCATCGGTGGTGCTGGCCACAACATCACTGTTGGTGTTGGCAAAGGCCTTGACCGCCGCATCACCGCCTGCAATCACACTGTCGGCCTGGATGCCATCCACCGCTGCTGTGGTGGCGCTGCTGGTGGCATTACCCGTTGTGCTGGTGGCTGACGCATCCACATCGGCGTAACCGCGGCCGGTGATCGTGGCGCTGTCGCCAACGCTCAGCACATTGCTGACAGCACCATCGGTGCCGGTGACGTCATTGATGCCGCTGATCAGGGTGCTGTCTGCCGTGGCGGTGGCATTACCGGTGGTGGTGGTTGCGGTACCTGAAATCCGAACCTGATCAGCACTGGTGCCGGCATTGGCCTGAATCGTGGCATCGTTGCCGAAACTGAAATCGGAGGTGGCTGCTGTGGTGCCATCACCGATGTCTTCAATCGCAACCACCGTGGTGGCATCCGCATCAGCCGTGGCAGCTGCAGTGGCTCCACTGGCACCTGTTGTTGTCGCCGTGGCAACGGAATCAGCATCGGCATTCACCGTCACCGTTCCGCTGTTGCCCACCGACACGCCGGTGTCTTCCAGACCCAGCGATTCAACGAGATTCGATGTGGCGGTGACACCGCCATCGACGCCTGTGGCCGTGGCCGTGGCCGTGTTATCGGCAGTGACCGCCAGCGTGGCGCTCGAGCCAACTGTCACATCAACATCACTATCACTGCCTGTGTCAGTGATACCGCCGGTGTCCGTCACCGTGGCGGTGGCAGTGCTGCTGTTGGCATCCGTACTGTTGGTGCTGCTGGATGTCGCAGAGGCCACACCGGTCTCGTTCACGGTGTAGGTGCCATCACTACCGATGCTGATGGACGAATCATCCACACCAACAGACTCAGTGACCGTGCCTGCAGCGGTGGCCGTACCGTCAATCGATGTGGCCTCTGACGCGGCATTGGAGGCTGCCGTTGCGGTGCCGGAAAGGCCGTCACCAATGCTGACGGCGGATTCATCAATGGCAACAGCGGTATCGGTGACAGCCATAGAAGAGTTGGATGAGAGCTTCCTGTGAGAAGTCTTAGAGCCTTCTGAGTTGCTTGGCTTCCGCCAACCTCAAATCACGCACTTGAGCGACCAACTAAAGAAACGAGAGTTCAACGGAACGGATCAGACAAGAGCTGGCGGCACCCACGGACAGCTCTTGATGGTCGTAAAAGTGCAAGATATTCGGCACTCAGCCCGGGAATATGTGCAATCTGCGCTAGAGACTTGGAATGATGTTATTATTATGACGAATTAAAGAAGTACTTGGATGCACTTTGCGGGGCAAAATTTTCTACAGAAAAATTATATTTTTCATTGTGCTAGAGATCTTGAATTTCAATTATCGAGATTTGGAATCTCTTGTGAATGCCTTGTTTTAGAGAAAGGATTCTTTGAAGCATGCCTGTCGGTAAAATCAGATGGGATTGCAGACAAAATAATTCTTAAATTCAATAAAAAAGTGGTTATTACTGGAGATAAGCCGGATCATAAAATTAGATTTTCGTATTATGATACAATAAGCTCTTCGGAAAATGATTGGCCATCGGCTTATGGGCAACTGCTGAGACCGTCAGCTATTGCAGGTTTCGGTGGCTATACGGAAACGAGTTGCGTATTCCCTGCTGGTGTTACCTCAATCCATTATTCGCTTCCGAAAGATACTCTGAAGCATCATGCTAAGCGAGATACCTTTTATTCGTTTATGGAGCTTTGCGAAAAAACCAATCATATTGAATTGGATCAAACAGATATATTTTTATTGAAAGATTGCTTGAAAGATATTCTAAGCTCTAATAGGCGTGGTGTTTTAGGAGTCAATTTTTTGTTGAACGTTTTGACCTTAAATAAGAAAATTAAATCAATGAAAGTTCGAACAAGGTATAGAGTGGCTCATGATTTTTTGCGTTGGTGTCATGGCCACACCACTGGAGAATCTCCACATTTAGAAGATATTTCTAAAGATCTCTTCGTCAGTCGAAGAACTTTAATTCAGTCTGTTCAAGAGAATTTTCAGCGAGGTCCAGCGGAAATTCTCAAAATGACCAAACTGCAACATTGTAATCATCTCTTGAAAAAGGCTGGAAATGAGTTTGTCGAAACTGATTCAATAGGCTTGAATTCAGTGAACGACATTATGCGTATTTATGGCTTTAGGCATCGAGGGTCTTTTGCTCAATCATTTAAAAATCAATTTGGCTGTTTGCCGAATGACATGTTAAGTCGAGACAAATAATCTGTGAACATTTTTTTGTAATGGATTTGTCATTGAATTGATTGGTGAATTGTCAGGCGTTCGAATGGGTAATTCTTTGGAACCAATTTAAAATTTTAATATTCATTTTCCCATTCATCTGATTCCAATAATAAGCATAATTGTCCTGCAGGTTTTTAATTATTATGCTCTTAGATGTATTCATTGCCGTCTCTTTGGGCGTATGAAGTTTGCTTTGTAAAGTCCAGCCCGATTTGGGTTTTGAAATAAAAAAGGAGTCGTTGAATGTGGTGATTTAGCTTGTTCTAGTCGCAAGCCTTGTTTGGTCGCATCTGTCTGAAGAGTTGATTGGGTTGAAGTGATTTTGTTCATGCAATTGAGGGTCAAATATACAGTTAATAAATTTAATCGTTAAAATTGCGTGGCCTTTGGATGTCTGTTCTATAGCTGCTATTCTTTGAAAAGATTGGCATCGGTTCCCCATGGTGATCTTGAAATTCTGTCCTGGGGACATAGCTTTAAAAGGAGAATGCGCTGCTTTCTATGTCCTGAATTTTGTTAGCAAATTTTGACGTTCCTCTTAGCGATCAAGGTTGGAAGCAGCTTTTCGTGTGCGCGGCTCTGTTGTCCTTGATCCAATTTGCGCCCTCAACCCTCAAGACGAACAAGAACGGTGGCTGGCATCCTTGCCCATGGATGTCGTTTCTGCGCATCCACCTGCTGATGACGTTGTGCTTCTTGTCGATCCAGTGATGGAGGAGGTCTTGTCGAGGCCGCAGAACCTTCTTGAGAAAATTGCTCCATCGTGCTGGCGTACGACGAGATTGATCGCACCCTTGTTTGAGTAGCAGGTGTTGAACAGAGGATGGAGTCCCAGTGCTGGACTAAAGTCACTCGTCCATCGACCGACTCCTGGATGGGCAACTGTTCAACAGTTGGCCTAGCGAGAATCAAGTCACAGCCAGAGAAAATCCTCATATGCACTTCCAGGACATCATCAGCACGCTCAATCGTTTCTGGTCTGAGCAGGGGTGCCTGTTGCACGTAGGCCCTGCCGGTCGTGTCATCCACCAGGAGGCGTGCGCTGCCTGAATCGCTGATCAGGCGAAGGTTGACGTTGTTTCCTGCTGGAACAATTGAATGCGCGGTGGTGAGGCTGGCATCAAATTTTTCATCGCCCATGCCATTCCCATCTCCTTCATTGAACAGTCCCCAGTGGTCATCGCCACCCTTCCAGGCTTCATCACTGAAGTTGAAGTAAAACATGCCATCAAAGGTGGCACTTTCACTGGAAACATAGTGATGAACAGCATTAAAATATGCTTGCATATTAACTGTGTTAGTGACTTCATTGGCATAGCCACTACCTTGCCATCCTGTTTCCCCCAGAATGAGTGGGGTGTTGTGAAGTCCGAGGTTGTCGAGGATGTCGCGAAACAGCGCTTCATCGGCGATCAGGACCTCTAATTGCTGCTGTGGTGTCCAGTCTGGATTCCAGCGGTTATCAAAGAAACCGGCATAGGAATGCACATTGACGTAGTCCAACTCCTTGAGTAGTTCGGCTCCCTGTTGATCCCAGAAGCTGCTGCCAGGCCGAAAAGTTTCGCCGGCAAAGTTATAGGTGATTGGCAGATCTGTATGGTTGCGAAGATGCTGCACATGCTCACGTACCGTGCTCACTGTCAGTGCGGAGGAATTCCAGTCGGCCAGTTGTTCATTACCAAGGCTGATCCCTAGCACGTGTTCTTTATGCGGTTCAATCAGGCTCAGAGCCTGGTCGATCAAGGCCTCAGCATCACTGTTGCCATTGATGTAGATCCCCGCCTGCAACTTCAGATCCAAGTTCAGTGATTCGACCGCGGCGAGGATGCGTTGGGTGTACACATTTGTGCCCCAGGTCCGGATGGTGTCAAAGCCGAGATTCACCACCTCCTGGAGAGCAGATTCCAGCCGTTCCTGGCTAGTCCATGCACCCTGGGAATCAACGGAAAAGCCGATGCCTCGCCGGCCGTCCCAGAAGGCCTGGCTTGCAGCGGTGGGCGCTGTTGCTGGCACGACTGGAGCGTCAGGCTGTGGCGAGATTGCGCTGGCAATCGGTGGGATGAGATCCTCACCCACCACGTTGAAACTGCTGCTGGTGCTGATCCTGCTGCCATCGGCTGCAATGGCATCGATTGCAAGGGAATAACTGCCGCTAGCCATTGGCTGCAGCATCAGGCGCCAGTGGCCATCGTCCGCAACCACACTGGCGACATGGTCGGCCTGCTCACCAAAGCTTCCATCCGGTCGCCAGTAGAGGTCGCTGTCGAGATGGCACACCCGCACGCGCAGGGTGCTCCCAATGGGCATGTCGGGCAACAGCCCATAAAGGCCCACCTCCACACCCGTGAGCATCGTGACCTCTGGCGTGGGGCAGATCAGAAGTGAGGAAAGCATGAATCCGTTCTGCAGCTCAGAGATGCATCGCGGTATTCAATGGATGGCCCCTGGGTTGGCACATCCAACGAAAGTGAGGGTTGAGCGGTTTCTCAGCAAGTTTTCAGACTTGGACCGCTACTGAAGGGGTCGCTGTCCTGAGTCGGGTCTGCCTCGCCGACGGTCATTCCCCAGCTGCATAAGCCAAGACGCAGGGCTCGGGTGGCGAGCTGGCAGCGGTTGTTGCACTGCAATTTGATCAGCAGCACAGACATGTGCTGCTTCACCGTGCCTTCACTGATCGACAACTGCTGCGCAATCACTGCATTGCTGGAACCGCGCACGAGAGCCATGAGGATGTCCATCTCGCGTGCTGTGAGCTCTTGCCCAGCAGGCTTCCGTTCCCCCACGGGGCCCAGCAGCAGCTCTTGCAGATGGGGATCGCAGTAGGCCCCTCCAAGAAACAACGCATGAAACGCCTGGTACAGCCGGCCACCACCACCCCGTTGCCGCAGGGCAATCACTTCGCAATCGCTCTTCCAAAGGGTGACGTAAGGCTCCCGTCTCAGCGAACGTCCGATCAGCATCAGCCTCAGTTCTGGGTGTTGCTGTTTGAGGGCACAGCACAGGCCGATGCCATCACCGCGCTCAAGATCGCTGCAGATGATCGCGACGTTGGGTTGCTGTTGCTCCAGCAATCTCCAGGCTTCATCAGCTTCCGTGCAGATCGCCACCAGCTTCAGGCCAGGATTGATGCGCTCGTAGGCCGTAAGCATCAACCCAGGGGTGGGATCAGCGCCAACAATCAGAGGGCGTGCATCGAGCTCCGTGTCGCGGATGCGGCTGTGGCTGGCTCGCGTTGCCGCGATGAGCGATGAGCGATGAGCGATGAGCGATGTGTAATCCATACAACACTTTGCCCGCGTCTGTTGATGAACAAGCCATTCACATCCAAGCGAGTCAGCCTGTTCACCAGAAACAATCATGACGTGTCTGGCGTGAGCAGATCGTCAACGTCCGCCTCGTTGCCATCAGTGAGCACCGAACTGAAATCAATCAATCCGTGGATGTTCCCACCACAACAGACGCACGCCATTCGTGAAAGCGTCCGTAGGGCACAACGTCATTCGCCCAGAGCAGGCCCCCTGGAGAACTCGGAATAGAGCGCCGATGCTTCATCGAGCATCCCGCCATCCCAGAGCGTTTGCGTCCTCTCCAGCAACCAAGCCCCCGATTCACTCCAGAGTTCACGCTGGAAGGTTGATTTGAGCTGATTGGCGTCTCTGTAAGACATGCCAGGGCAACACCTCCAGAGGTTGTAGGCACCCGCCCTATGGGTCGCGGCAGCGATTTTTACTGGATCGGGATTCAGGTGGCAGGAACCACGTGGGTCACCATGTCGGCATTGACCCAACGGATCACCCCTGTATCGACACAGGCGATCTGGAACAGCGTGGGGACCTTCGGGTCTCTTGCTCCTCCCTCCTTGTCAATGACGTCGCCCATCCACCAGGAATCTGCCTCTTTCACCACAACGGTCATCCCTGGTTTCACGTGAAGGAACAAAGGATCTTTCTCGATGGGCGGCCTGGCACCAGAGCAGCCAGGAAACCGCCCCGCCGCGGCCCCACGACCTGTTGCAGCCGTTGAGCAACATCGCGCCGCAGATCAGCCAACGGCGTCCATGGACGCTGCAGCACTTCGATGCTCTCGACCCGCAGCTGACTCCAACTGCCTTGGCGAGCCAGACGTTCTGCCGATCCCGGCAACAGCGGGTGGGCTCCAGGCAGCGGACGCCTCAGCACCCCCGTGGCCTGGACACGCCAGCCCTGCAGCAGGGGTGCAGGGCACTCAGGCAACTGCAGCTCGGTTCGCCCCTCAACCCCGCGAGCCTCGACCCGATCCACCTCCAACAGACCGGAACACCCCGAGGGAAAACGGCGCACATCGGCACGCAAGCGCCCACTGATCGCCACGGCCGCCGGTGGCGTCTGGATCAGGCGAGATGGATCGGATCGGCTCGGCGTCGGCGCCCCCCACAGCACCCCTCGAAGCACAAGGAGCGCCAGGAGACAGAGGGCAATGGCATCAGCAGAACGACGTCGACGCAGGAACCATCAGGCCGCTGTCTCGAGAGTTCCCCCTTTCAAGAGCGGGAAACCAAGGGCTTCCCGTTCCGCCAACCAGGCCTCGGCCACCTTGCGGGCCAGGTTGCGGATCCGACCGATGGTGGCGGTGCGCTCCGTCACGGAAATCACGCCACGGGCCTCCAGCAGGTTGAAGGTGTGGCTGCACTTGAGGACGAAATCCAAGGCCGGTGCCGGCAGCTGCTTCTCGATCAGATCTGCCGCTTCCGCTTCATAGATGGCGAACAACTGCTTGAGCCGCTCGGGATTGGAGGCCTCAAAGTTGAAGTGGCACTGACCCTTTTCAAACGGCAGCCAGATCTCGCCATAACTGCGCTCAGCGTTCCAGCTGAGATCCCAGATGTTCTCTACATCCTGGAGGTACATCGCCAGCCGCTCGAGGCCATAGGTGATCTCAATGGACACCGGTTTGCAGTCCAGACCACCGCACTGCTGGAAATAGGTGAACTGGGTCACCTCCATGCCGTCGAGCCACACTTCCCAGCCCACGCCCCAGGCGCCGAGGGTTGGGGACTCCCAGTTGTCTTCAACGAAACGGATGTCGTGGTCAGCGGCCTTGATGCCCAACGCCTCCAATGACGCCAAATAGGTCTCCTGGATGCCATCTGGGGATGGCTTGATCAGCACCTGGTACTGGAAATAGTGCTGTGCCCGGTTGGGGTTGTCGCCATAACGGCCGTCGGTGGGGCGACGGCAGGGTTCGGGATAGGCCACGGCCCAGGGCTCAGGGCCAATGGCTCGGAGCACCGTGTGGGGGCTCATGGTGCCGGCACCCTTCTCGGTGTCGTAGGGCTGCAGCAACAGACACCCCTGGTCTGCCCAGAACCGGTTGAGCGTGCTGATGATGTCCTGGAAGAATGTTCCCGGCTTGCCTGCCATCAAAATAATACCTGAGATCGACTGGTGTGACTAGTCCCTGCAAGCGATGTCAGGGGATGGAGGGTGAAACTTTTGTTGCTTTAACCTTGCTATAACAAGGCCAATAGAACAGCGTTCAGCCAAAATTCAGCCTAGTCCAGCACTGGGTTTTCGACTGAGTGCTTGAAAGTTGCAGCGTTATTGCAAGCCCCCCTGATTCGTTCAAGCAAGACCGCGCTCAAGGATTAGACGAGCACATGAGGAAGTCATCGGTCTTCTGCGAGCAGAAAAGTGAAAGCGCCCCTCCCTCAACTGAGGGAGGGCAAATCCCAGTGACCCAAGGCAAACTGACGAAAGGGACATGACCGTTGGAGCAATACCGCTCGGTGGACGCCAACGAACTGGGAAATCTGCTGCTTGAGGTCCTGCCACCAGATGGGAGCACCCTGGGGAACCTGGAAGCACGCCTCAATCAAGGACTCGGCACAGCAGCGGATCACACGACCACAGAGGCGTTATGCCTTGCCTCTTGAGAACCCTGGCAGCGCTTCCTCCCAGGAGACATCGCGAGAGCGATCGTCTTGATCAACTTCGGCAATCAGTTCAGCAACGTCAGCAGCACTGAGGTTCAAACCATGCCGTGCCGCGAAATCCATGATCTTGAGCACACCTTGCTGGGGGTTACCAACAAAGAGGCGATACAACTCTCTCTTCTCATCAAGAGATAATTGCTCAGGTAGAGAACGGAAGGCATCGATTTGATTCATGCGTGGTCAACTCCACCGAACAACCATTTCCTCATCGGACGCATGCCTGGGCAGCGACCCCAGGGTTCGTCATGCGCTTCTTCTTGGCAACACTTACTAGAACCAGCGACATTCGACAGCATTTCTGGTGTCATCTCAATATCAATCTGTTCATCATCTAATGCATTCAACTGAGCAACGACATCATCAACCCCAAGGGTAATATCGCGTTCTGCAGCAAAGGCAACAATCATGTTGGCACCACGCTGTTCATCCTCAAGAAATGCAGCGTAGATGCTGGTTCTTAAGTCCTGATGCTCATCAGCACTGAGCATCTCCTGAACTTTTTGTATCTGCTCAGTTGCCACTGCTTGATTGAGGCGCTTTCGGTATTGTAGTGCCGAACAACCATTTTCTCATCGGACGCATGCCTGGGCAGCGACCCCAGGGTTCATTCTGCGCCAGTGGACCTAGAACCACCAGTAACTGTTGTCTGAGTCGCTGGTGGCAGAGGGCGTCATGGATGTCTTCAAGGTTACTGGTCTCAAGAACCCCGACATCAGCATCATGTCGGTCCAGTTCTTGGCAGAGGTTGCCAAGATTCCCCAGAAGAACCTGGCAGTGGAACTGCTCCAGCGCCTGATCAAGGACGAACTGAAGACCAAGTTCAAGACCAACGTCGTCAAGCAGAAGCGGTTCAGTGAACTGCTGACGGCATCGCTGAACAAATACTCCAACCGTGCTGTTGAGGCAGCACAGGTGATCGCTGAACTGATCGAGATGGCGAAGAAGTTCCGAGAGGAACTGGAGCGTGGTGTTGCCCTTGGTCTGACTGATGCCGAGCAGTCCTTCTATGACGCCCTGGCAGACAACCCATCTGCACAGGAACTGATGAAAGAAGACGTGCTGGCGACCATGGCAAGGGAACTGGCAGAAGCAAACAAGTCAATAGGATCGACTGAGACTAACTAAGTGGAGTACTGGCACCTAGGCTCTGCTGCGGAACGTAGGTAAAGACAGGTCATTCGAAACGATATGGCACTAGTAACGCAACACAGAGCTCAGGGAACACGCGCCACGCGAAGGCAACGACGAACGGTTTCAAACATCTAAAAACAATTCGGCCATGTGACCCCAGTCGGCATAGAGCATGCGACTCAAAGTCGGCGGATGGATCATAGAAGAGCAGGACGACCTAACAAGAACCATCAGGAGACATCTCAGGCTAAAGTTTATAAAACCGACAAAGAAATTGAATTTTACGTAACTCAGGGTGAGGAAGGGACCCAACGGGATTCACGCTGTAGACCCTCTAACAGCACAGCTAGCCAATGGGTCTGATCAGGGCTTCTGGCATCGTGAATTTAAAACAACTATGGATGCGACAGAGTGCCAGCCATGAAGATGTGTATTTTACTAAGCAACGAATTGGCTTTTTGGAGCAGCTATTTGTGTCTCTAGAAAACAAACCAGGACCTTAATGTTAAGCAATCACGCATTTGTCTAATAGCTCAACAAACCTCTACCGGAAGCCTCGATCAATATAAAGAGTTTCAAAAACAATTTTGAAACATTGGAACTAAGGCTTACAAGCCAACGAACAGGAGGTAGTAGTGGAACTGATCAAGCGAAAGTCTCTTGGCGCGGACACCATAAAATACTTGCAAAACAAAGCTAGCAAAAGTTTCTCGGCTAATAAAAAGCCACGCCAGTAGTCCGCAAAAGCGAACAGAAGTCTTGAATAAGATGAAAAAACTCAGCTCAAAAGGCTGTAGAAGTAGAACAAGATATAGCAAGCAAAGATATTGCACTCAATCAAAATAAAGACAACCGGGAAAGGGTTCTGACCTGTTGGCACAACATCGCAACTATACAAATGTGCCAGTTTAGTGCAACGTAGTAAAGATTGAGGGCGTAATTGTCAGCAAAATACGGGTCATCTCAGCATTGCTGAACTGAATTCTCATTGAGCATTAAGGAGAATCAAGCGAAAATCTAAGAAACAAAAGAAACAGGGAAATTAGATTGAAATGAGACAAAAAAAGTTAGTCAAATGCCGTTTAAAAGAATCAATAGGTGGCTCAATCGCAAGCAGGCAAAGCAAAACCAAGTTAATCAACAAGAAGAAAAGACAAGAGCAGATGAAGAAGCAGGTGAACTCTGGACAAGCAAACAACAAGATCAAGCAAATATTTTTAATTATAGACTAAATGATGAAAACAATATCACGAGTGAAATTGCCGCAAGAACAACCAAAAACAAGGAAAAAGCAACAAAGGAAATGGAAATAAAATCAAAAGTAGATACAGCCTCTGACTATGACAACAACGCAGGAACAATCAGTGGATATAAATCTGATATCGATGACCTCTCTCGCAGGCCATCACCCACCTTACAAAACAACTTGGCAAATGAAGGACTTGAAGAAGAAAGAGAATTGTCAGATAGAATAACAAACAAAGACGGAGATCAAAAAGATAAGCATGATTACAAGACACGGAGAGTCGGCACAAACTCAACCGAGAATAATACAACATTAAACAGCAAGAATAGCAAGATTATCGACAAATGGGAAAATAAATTAGACGAAGAATCTACACTTAAGAGTAACTTAATATCGGAAAGTGATATCGGCTTGGGCATAGACTTCGACAGCTGGCTCAATCAAAATTCATCAGAAAGAAATCTGAGCAGTCAAACAATGGTAAATAAAGGTAGTCACAATATCTTAGAAAGATATATAGAGGCAGAACAAGAAATGAAAAATAAATACAAAGCAGATTCTGCAGATGCCAATATTAACATTGGCTTAACCGAAGTGTCTGAAGCCACAATAACCAATGAAGAGGTTAGACCAACGAGTACCAAAGAAACAGATTTCGGATCCACATATGACTACACCTCAGGAATGGAAGGAGGATTTAATATTAACTTGAACTTCAGCGGGGAGGGTTGGTCACTTGAGCTCATGCAGGAAGCGGAGTCAATGGCTGAATTATTGTCGACTTTAATCATTGGCGATATCCCTGATGAAGAATACAAAGGCACAATGGTTGATGATCTCTCTTTGAACTTGGAACTAGGCTCACTCGACGGTGGAGGTGGCGTCTTGGGTCATGCAGGAATCAGGGAATGGCGAAAAGAATCAAACTTACCACTGATCGCAGAGGTATATTTTGATGTAGATGATTCAGAACGACTACTCGATCAAGGCCGGTTCGACGACTTAGTTCTTCACGAAATGATTCACGCAATAGGGTTCATCTCCACAAACAAATCACTACAATCATTGGTCGATAAAAATAATTTTTACATTGGAATTAATGGAGTCAACGAATATCAAATGGGGCTAGAGAACGGTTTGTACAAAACGGATAATGGACTACTCACAAATTGGGACTCTGGATTTCACTGGGACGAGATGGGACTGTCATTGCAAACGAACGAAATCATGTCAGCTAATATACACGAGATCAACCATTTATCGACGGTCACATTAGGCGTAATAGAAGATTTAGGATATAAAACAATATTGGGAGACAACCAGCTAATCGATGCACCGGTTTTGTTGCATGAGGTCACTTCTAACTGGACAAGCCACAATGAATGGAGCTAAATGAAATCAGAAAAAAAGAGTCAGACGCATAAATAAATAAAACAATTCTGTGTTAAATTTCAAGGGAATACACAACGAATCAATCCTAATCAACCATCCCTCACTCCTAGACCAGAATAAACCGACCATTAAAAGTTCTCGTTGATAGCTATTCAATTAATAGTCTTCAGGTGAAGATATCCCTGCGAAGCGTTGACTGGGCGTCAGAGAAGTAAAACCATGTAGAGGTCTGTCCCTGAAATTCAGAGATCAAGCGTTCAGCTCCGGGTTATTCATGGAATCACGGATAGATCTCTTTACATCACCGCGTGATGACACTGTCGATGTAACAGGTCTGATCACCTGTATCAAAGCGCTTTCAGATTACCGACTGCGCCTGAATCACGACAAACAATGATGAATGCTGCTCCATGCGATCCTGGCTGTCAGCCACCTCTCGAAGTGTTGACTCCCTCTATACCGAGGAAATCATTGCTCAAAGTGGAGCGTTAAGGCCAACGTCACCATATGACCTCAGAAGACGGCTCGCCAACCACACATTGCCAGCCCGCCGTTGCCTTCGACCATTCGTATGTTCATATCTCAGTTAATGACGATAAGCTCAATACCTACTGCTGCAATAGCTAGCAGCGAGACGATCCTAAAAGTTCAAAGCAAAGGCACACACGTTGGCAGACAAGTCAATCAAACGCATTAGTACGTCTCAGGTATACGAGATATTCCGAACACTCTGGTGCAACAGGTACGCGACTGAAGGTCAACTGCAAAATCCCGTTACTGAGCTCGCAACAAAACAACTCGGAGTAGATTAGCATCGTTATCACAAGAGCAAAGACGCCCTGACCCTGAAGGTTTTAGAAAAGTGGCCAGGTCAATCAAATTGCTTAAAAGTGATGCAATATACAGCTAAAAGTCAACAGTTCAATCATTGAAGGGCCAGCGCACTGACCCACAAAACCAGGAGAATTCAAAGGCAGCTGGCTGGTAAAAACAGGACTTGAAATCAACATGAGAACTAATGAGACATAACAAATGATTCGCGGAGGTCTCAAGAAGACAACCACCTTGTCATCCATACCGTCGTCATGCGGTGCAGACGTCGAGGATCATGATGCACAGAGTAAACGGCAGCTGAATGCTATGACGCCTGCAGAGGATCATGTCGTCAGTGCAACGAGTCCATTTCATGATGAAATTTCTAGACAGGGCGGACAAGCACAAGACATTAGTGACAATAGGTCCAGACCTAAGGAGGAGGAAGGGGACACGCCAAGGGACATAGCACTCACATGAGCGCAAAAGTGCAAATTAAGAAGGGAACAGCCAACAAAAACAGGATTCAATGGAATGATGTGAGAAGACTGAATTCTGATCGAGTCATTCCTTTGAATAATGCTAGATAAGGTCGATGATATAGATCCACTCAAGAAAGACAAACCAAGAATTTCATTAGAAGCTGCAATAGTTTCAACAGGTACAGCAATTATTTTATTATATTTAATACAAGAAGCACATTCACAACCCTACTTTCAAGAAAATCAAAAAAAAACATTTCAAGATGGGATCAATCCTGCTGAGCCAGGTATGTATGGCAGCAGGCAAGGTAAAATTTCAATCAACCCACTTGAAGAAGTTGACTATCAACCTATACAATCTAGGAACGATGCTGTCAACAACGTGCTCGAACAAATTCAAGAAAATAAAGACAGCAACATGGGAGTTGATCTCAATACAAACAATTCTCAAATAAACCCAAAGACAAAAATATCAAGCGGCGAAATTGGCACAGCTAGAGTATCACGAGGAAACCAGTTCAACGGAACTTTAATAAGAAGCGACTTTGCGGGGTCAATAGATGAGACAAACACTTCAAACTCAAATAAAGTAGATTTAGCACGGGATAATTTAAGTAATCTCGGGAATAGTTCATTTATTGTAGTTGTGAAAACAAAAAATTCAATTAATAGCCAAAGCATGGATGGTAATGCAGTACTTGACGAGATCCTAAGTCAAACTGGAGTAGAAAATAGTAGTATTACACTTGATTCGCAAGCAGACCTTGCATTCAAAATATTATCTGACCAAAAAGGGAGATTTACTGCAAGATCGCTTGATGATACAGCAGAAGCAAATATAATAAAAGAAAGCATTGGTTCTCTAAATACACAGGTCAATGGAGCAAAAGATGTCATCATTGATGTTGCAGATTGGATTAGAATCAACCTTGATGGTAAAGAATCCGAACTAAAGCTTGACCACAAGACCACTGGAATCAAAGAAACAACCATTAAAACAAATAACAGCGGAATACTTGGGGCTTTTGATACAAATACAGAGTTTGAAATTTGGACACGACCCGATAGCAATATAAAACAAACAAACATAAGCATTTTAACAAATGCTCTTAAGGATAGCCTACTGATAACAAGCGATAAGAATGATATCCTTTCAATAACAAGCACCATAGAAGGAGTTTTCGATACCAATTATTTGGCAAATGGGGGGTACGACGACAATAAACGTGAAAGCGAAGAACAAGAAGTTGATATAGTCTTAAGCAGCCAAGCACTAAATAATAGCTTGATTGATACGGGAAGTGGAGATGACCATCTGACAATTACCTCTACGATCACTCCAAAACTTATCACTGAGCTAGAAGACTTAGCAGATAAGATCAATAAAAAACAGCAGCCAGACTATTTAATGCCAAACAAACAAGGCTTAGGCAGTAATCAAATGGGAATAGTTTCCAGCAATGATGTAAAAATAGAAAGAATTGGAACAATCGACTCGTCAATTAAAATGGGAGAAGGCAATGACTTCCTGAGAATAAGCGGAGAAATTATCAACTCAAAAATCGACATGGGAAGCGGCATGAATCATTTGGTGATTGAGAATAATATTGATGCAAACAGCAAGGTCATTCTTGGCGACAATGGAAGCAAGTTAGAATATGTCAACAATATGAATGACTTGATTCAGGGTGGCAAAGGAGATGAATTATTCATTATCAGAGGAAAGGAAAACTCAGGATTTATTGATGGTAATAAAGGAAGCGATACATTAGAAAGCCAAAGCACCTTAAAAAAAGTGTTAACGCTAAATGGGCTGAACACAGGAACGCTGGAAGGTGTTCAATTCAAGAATATTGAAAACGTAAATCTTGGTGAAGGTGATGATGTCGCAATCATAGATTTTAAAACAACACTTACTGGAAAACTACTTGGAGGTGAGGGACTAGACCGGCTAGATTTTAGTAATTGGCAAGATCCAATCAAGGTAGATTTAATCCTCGGAATCAGTACAGGAGTCTACGGATCAAAGCCAATGGGTGTGTCTGAATTTGAACAAGTTACAGGTGGTGAAGGGCCAGATATTATTTCTTCAACAGGTAGCGCGGTCAGGCTGGAAGGTAGTGGTGGTGATGATGTTCTTTTTCATCAGTGGAGTCCTTGGCTGTCTGACAGAAAAGAAGGAACCGAGTTATATGGAAATAATGGACAAGATATCTTTGTGATATCCGGATTAGATCAGACAATACCAAACGAGTGGGATGGAAGAATTGGATTACCGACAATCAAAGATTTAGATCTCAGCCAACAACCCATAGAACCAGGAACAGAACCTGAATACAACGATAGAATTGGACTCGTTGCTAAAACAAACGACGAAAATGGGTTCGGAGAGTCGTATACACAATTACTAACACCATCCGATCTTGATGGCATTGGCGATGCTACTAAATTACCGATTGGGACAGTCGATAAACTATTCCTTGGGGCTGAAAATTCAAATGTAGAGCAACTCGCAATTGGATTAAGCACTATGGATAATCAATCAGATATGTTGTATTACATAGGCGACAACAACAAATCACCAATGGCGGTAGCTTACATAGAAAGCACAGGTCAGATATCTACATAAACCAGAATCTCTAGAGCTGAGTCTGAAGTCAACGAATTGTTCTGGCTGAGTCAAACAAGCTACTAAATCTATCTATTAATAAAGAGATTAAGGGTCTGTCCCCTAAGCTGACTAATGCAGTAACAGACATACCAGGACGTAGATAGTACTTTTGGTTATTTTTGAAAAGATGATCTGAGTCTAATTCAACAGTCAGACGATAATGAGGAAGTGGGTCTGTCGAAGTTGGCTCAATAACGTCGGGTGAAATTGACTTAATGCGGCCATTAATCGAGCCATACTCGGTGAAGGGAAAAGAGTCAACACGTACGATCACCGGTTGGTCAACGCTTACTAAGCCAATATCCGCATTTGTTACTTTTAATTCAACATGAAAGTGATCTTGTGGAATAAGAGTCAATAAGGGAGTTGAAACAGAAGCAAACTCACCATCCTTGACGGAGACATTGGCTACGAAGCCAGCGATAGGTGCTCGTAATTCAGACAGCGTAACACGATCGACTAAATCCATCTCCTTAGCCTCTAGCTCAACAAGTTTTTGACGAATGGATGAATAATTATCGAAAAGCTCTTCTCGATCAGCGGATCTCAAATGCCGCAGCTTAATTTCGTGTTCATAAATAGCAATTTTAGATGACTCATACTCAAGTCTTGCACGATTGACGGTAGCAATTAATTCGATATGGCTATCCCGAGCACGATCTAACTCAAGCTTAGAGACAGCTCCCTGAGAATAAAGAAAGGACATTCGCAGAACTATATCCTGACTAATATCTAATCTTTCTTGAAAACTCTTCAAGTCTGATTGTAACTGACGCGATGTAATTTTAGATCGCGACAATTGGCCTTGACTAGCTAACTGGCGCAATCGCAGCTCTTCAGTACTTGAAGCATAAGCCAAGGGATCAAACGTGAGAGATTGATCGGAGGGATTAACTAAATCTAAAAGCGCTACAGTCTTATCATATTCCATTTTAGTCAATTTTATTAATTTTCTTGTTTGTTGAAGTTGAAGTGTGTATTGGGTATCTCTTAATTGGATAAGCTCCTGACCCTTTTGAACAAAATCACCTTGTTTAACAAAAACCTCCTCGACAAGAGTATTAAATGTTGATGAAATTTTAGTATCCCCTGCGGATGGACGAACGGTACCAGAAGCAGGGATTGAGCTATCGATCTTAGCCGTTGCTCCATAAAGCGCAGCAAACGTAGTGAGACCAATAAGGCTCCAGACAATGGCCCTGCTCCAAGAACGAGTACTACGAGGAAGAGTCGTGCGACGCAGAGAAAGTGCTGGTTGCTGATCAGCTTCTCCTCGTGGCGAGTGAGATCCAGGAACGGTGTTGCTCGCTGAATCACCAGGAGTCAAAGTCATTGGTCAACGTTAATTCGCATTCATAGGAGCAAAAGCCTTGGCTTCAGAACTGGAAGAACGGCCTTGTTGCTTATAAAGAGCAAAATAGGCACCTCGTCTATTCATTAATTCTTCATGAGTGCCGATCTCTAGTACTGAGCCATTTCCCATGCAAACAATCAAGTCCGCATTTTTGATGGAGGACAAGCGATGGGTAATAAATAATACTGTAGAGCCCTTCAATGCTCTCATTAAATTGTCACAGACAATTCTTTCAGTTTGATAATCCAAAGCTGATGTCGCCTCATCCATAATGAGAAGGTTTGGATTTTTTAAGACTGTTCGAGCAATGGCGACACGCTGACGCTGACCGCCAGATAATCCACTGCCGCGCTCACCGACCTGAGTGGAATAACCTGCGGGCAAACCCATAATAAAGTCGTCAGCGCCGGCGACTTTTGCTGCCTCGACAACATCATTGATACTTGCAGAAGGAGCCGTTAACGCAATATTTTCCTCTACTGAGCCATCAAACAAAACAGAATCTTGTGGTACAACTCCAAGCTGTGCACGATAAGAATAAAGCTCCACCTTTGATATATCGATGCCATCAACAAAGATTGAGCCTTCTTCTTGTTTGTACAAGCGAGCAAGTAACTTTGTCAATGTACTTTTACCTGAACCACTTGATCCCACAATGGCAATAAATTTACCAGCAGGAAGTTCTAAATTAACAGATTTGAGCAATAAGGGAGAGGAAGGCTTATAGCGGAAGCTAATATCCTTAAAAACAACACTGCCGACGATTGGAGGCATTAAAAGAAGATTTTGATTTATCTCAGATGATTCCTGAGGATGATCAATCACATCAGCGAGTCGCGATAAAGACAAGGAAGTTTCCTGAAGTGTTTGCCAGATCGATGTCATCCGTAAAAGAGGACCTGTTACGTAACCAGCAATAATTCGAAATGCGATCAGCTCACCAAGAGTTAACTGACCATCGAGAATCAATTTGGCACCTACACAAATAACTAAAAGACTTGAAAGTTTGTTCAGGAAAGAACTCAATGTATTTGAGGTTGTGCTTAGAATTGTATTGTCAAACCCCTCGGCCACAAAATCAGTGTACAACTCTTGCCATTTCCAACGACTTCGTAATTCAATATTTTGAGACTTAACAGTCATTATTCCGCTTAACAGCTCCACTAGATAGCTTTGAGTTTTCGCACTCGCAATAGCCCTTTTCTGCAATTGATTTTTAATGGAAGGAGCAAACGTAAGAGTTAAGATGACAAGAGCAGGAATAACTGATAAGGTAACTAAGGTAAGTTGCCAGCTATACGCACACATCACCGCAATATAAAGTAGTGCAAAAATTGCATCAAGAACTGTTGTTAAGACTGTGCCTGTAAGAAAAGCTCTGATTTTCTCAAGCTCACCAATCCGACTGCTGACTTCACCAACTGGTCGTTGATCAAAGTAGGACAAGGGTAATCGCAAAAGATGATCAATAATCTGTGTTCCAAGAGAGAGATCAATCCGGTTCGTAGTGTCAACAAACAAAAATGTTCGCAGAGCAAGCAAAAGACCCTCGAAAAGGGCAAAAACAATTAGAAGGATGCTAAATACACCCAAAGCAGAAGTATTATTGTTAATGACAACCTTGTCAATGATTTGCTGAATCAGCAAAGGGTTAATCAACCCAAATAGCTGAACAAAGAAACTAGCAAGAAGAACCTCAATTAGTACTACGCGATGCTCTTTTAACGCTGGGATAAACCACTGAAATCCGAAAGACTTTTGAGGAGTAAATTCGGATTTTCGGATTGGTAATACCTCACCGACAGAGCCCCACTGCTCACAAAATTCATCATAACTGAGTTGAAGCATTCCAACAGAAGGAACACCGATGATCAAGTTGTCCTTGCTAAGCCTGTAGATTAATGCTGATCCGTCCCCCCATCGAATGAAAATGGGTGTCGATAATTTCATTATACCTTCACTACTAATATTTAGAAGTTGTGTTTGCAAGCCAAGTGACTCTAAAATCGCTCCAATCAAAGCTAGACTGATCTCATTATGACTTTTGAGGTAATCGCTAAGAATACGGGTGATTAATTCACGCCGATTGGGCATATTATAAAATTCACTAAGCATTATTAATGCGGCTATTGCAGAATCTAAACCTGATTTTCCGGGATACCAAGGATACTGATCAAGACTTTTTGGTGAACTATCATGATCTTGAATTTTAACTGGCTTATATTCACTCGCCACTTCAATCAAGGATTGATCAAGCTGGCGAAACCTTAGCTCCCATTGATCAGAATAATTTTCAATACTTGCTTCGTCGGATAACCTCGATTGATCAGAAGTCAGATCAGCGTTCTCACGCGTTGCGTCCTTTAACCATTGCTGAAGATCATCACGAGGTATGCCAACTAAGCGGACTGGACCTGCAGTCTTCAGGGGTTGAGAAGTTGGATAAAGTGTTCCGGACTCATAACCACCCGATGCGACTAACCAAAGGCAATGATTATCAAGTTTCAAGCCGACCAAATCCTCAGATGCACAAGATACAACGAGACATTGATTGGCAAACGAGGGGCAAAATTCAACAAGCTCGCTAGCAAGAGGCTGTGGAAAGTCTCGAAAATATTTATTAAGTAAAAAGAACAATTCGGCACAATTAACACTGGAATTAATGCGCTTAAGCAACTGCGGAACCCGTGACGCAATATCAATAAAATTTTCGTGAGATATGACTAATCCGACAGCGTCAGATGAAGCAATCAAACTTTCACGATTTAAATTCGTACCAAGTCCGGACCATCCGCAAATGCTACCTGGACCTAGCTTTTGTAATGTAGCCAAACGTTTAGGCAAACGATCAGACATAACGACAGATCGTACAGATCCTTTGATAATGAATAATATTTCTGAATACTCGTGATCAGCTCGCGATATAACCTGACCTACGCGAAAACTTAAAACCTTACAGTTAGCACTCAGTTGCCGCAATATTTCGTCTTTCTGATCAGAGAGCAGAGGAAACGATCGTAGAAGTCTCGCAATTTGTTCGAGATCACTCATTGTGCCGATGGTGCAGGATCTAGAGCAGAAGTATCGTTTATGGCACCAAGTTCAGTTAATTGGGTTATGAGAGAAGGTAGCTCACGTGACAAGAACTCAGACAGTTCTCTCTCAAACATTTGACGATAGAGGAAGACTTTTATCTCGTTGTCAAGAGATGCTTCTTGACGATGAATCAAGTGAACAAGAAGTACAGATGATCCAATTGCAAAGGGTGCAGCGGTATCCCCGTTGCTCAATTTTTCTAAAGCTTCTACTATTTTGGGGTGAATCTCTGAACGACGTTGAGGGCCACAAATACCCATTTTATACTTATTAAGTCCTTCAGAAAACTCTCCGGCCAGTGTTAGAAAATCCGATTCATTAGCAATCAGGCGCAGATACAACTCATCGGCTAAACCTTGGTCGGATAGACGAATAAAAGAGTACACAAACTGCTCTAACTGAGGTCGTTCACTTAGAAAGTATGACTCAACAAGTTCTTCATAAGTCGTTTCTATCCATTTTTGTTGACGAAGTAGGTTCCATCGCTCCATAATTTTGGGGCGATCATCAGATGGAATTTGTACAATCCAATCTCCTTCCAGTGACTTTGGTGGAATTAGTTGTGTGTCAGCAAATAAGGCTTGAATCGCTTTCGACTCATCTGAGCCACTAAAATTAACTTGATTTCGCAAGTTAATTAGTATATGATCCTTAGCAATTTTATGAATAATCTGATGATTAACAAGTAAATCTATAAGCGGTGTGGATTTCAATGAATCCAGAGAAGATCGCAATTCCTGCAAGAGAATGGCTGTATCAAGCATAATTCAAAACAATAGGAAGACCAATAAACTACATACTAAAAATATTTGGACAATTATTCGAATCTAAGATTCTCAGCCTTCAGGAAGTCCTGCTGATTTGATTGAACAATACTGATCATCCTTGCACCATCATCCCAGAAACCATCGGAATCATAAAGAAGGGTTTTAGTATCCGTAGCGTAAGCAAACGAAGGAGCGGAAGCCCCCATTTTCATCAGGTCTTCGTGCTTACCAACAGCAAAGCCGATACGCTGTGATCCTGACGCTGACAAACCATTAGCAGATAAAGAGCCAGTTTCATCAACTTCATAAATCTGACCATATTGATACCACAAATCTTGAGTGAAACCAGCCATTGCAGATGAAAGGGTTAAGACATCACCACCTTCTCCGAAGGTTAAGCCTTGAGCCATCTCAATGATGCCAGTGTCAGTATCCTGTTCTGACTTCAGAACACCAGTAGTCCATAGCGTTGACTTTTGTTCAGAACTAAGGTTGTCCCAATATTCAGCATCTCCAAGGTCTTCGGACAATGTTGTCGCTGACGCAGAACGGACTGCGGAAGCTGAATCGGAATATGAAATTGTATCGGTACCTTCACCAGAGGTAATACGATCTTGACCGAGACCTCCATTCAGAGTATTTCCAGTTCCACTATGGACAGAAATCTGGTCATTTCCTTGACCGCCCCAAAAGATTGAATTAAGAGAAGATCCATCTGCAGAGATCACGTCATCGCCAAGACCACTCCAAATGGATGACTCTGCAAGGCGATCTAAAATGATAGAGTCATCGCCCAAATCAGTCATCAATTCAGATTGCAAACTGGTGCCAGTAATGGAATCATTGCCAGAGCCAGTATGAATAAAAGAATTTCGAAAACCTGCAAAACCCGAAAGCAATGGATTGTTAATAGATTCAGAATCTAAATAAACATCACTCTCAAATATACCATTACCATTTAAATCGAATACAGCCTCTGATTCAGATAGAATTGATGCATGAAGTTTATCGTTTCCAGATCCAGATGAAATCCAAGATTCATCAATAGCTGCAACATCGTACTGAAAGTTATTGGATTGATCATCGTTAGAAGACGCAGAGCGAATCGCAAGCCCTGCATTCGCTTGGATCACATCATCACCAGCATTTGTTGCAACGATGCTGGAGGAAATACCAGAAGCACGTGCTGTTTGTAATTCTGCGCCGACTGGAATCCCTTCAGCAACTGCGAATCCTTGTCCTTCAATCGTTGTATCCAACAACGGAGCACTATGAATAAGAGAGTTTCGGATTCCATCAGCATAAATAGACAATTGAAGAGCTTCGTCTTCATTTATCAAGGAATTAAGATCTGTGCTGATTCTTGCTAAAGAGGAACCACGAACAGAAGAAGATTGGTCGAGATTACCAATGGGTATATTACTAATTTGATAACCTTCAATGGCCACAGCATTTGACGAGATGTCACCATCAAACGAGAGATTTTCGCTAGTTGTATTTAGGAGAGAATTAGCTTCAACATTGACATCAAGTTGACCGTAAAATGAAGGACGGTCATCAAGAAAAAACAGTTCTTGGGGCGAAACCCCATCTAACTCAAATTCTGCACTTGACCCTTCAAGGCCGCGAACAACCGATTTTGCAGAGATCGAAGCTGGGTCAGACTGTACTAAACCACCAATGGTTTCCAGCTGAGAAATAGAGTTAGAGGTGGCTGAAAAAGGATTCTCTGTTGAACCAATTCTAAATACGCCACCATATCGATCTAAAAAATCAACATTAGCAATTGCAATATTAATAGAATCGGCTTTAGCATCGCCAGCTAACGGGCTGGATGACAAAGCAGTGCTTACAGCTTCTCCACCGGTATAACTATTACCACCCGACTTAAGAGTTATATTTTGGCTATCAAAAAATTCCGAGGCAGATGCAGAATCAGCAAAAAAGCGAGAATCTCCGACTCCTAAACCCAGAGATACGGATACAGATGAGGCGGGATCTTCTCCCAACAACGTACGCGCAGTTGCAGTCGATTTTGGAGTAACCTCAAGATTGAGACCTCGACCTGCAAGAGCGACAGAATCAGTCTCAAGCCGCAGAGCGACCGAGCGGGATTTGGATGTAACAGGATCAAACGCCATCAACAAAGAAAACGGGGTGCTGAAAAGGTGTTTGTAAGCAAAACATTAACATTTGACCGCAATATGTCAATGTCAGAAACTTGAGTTAGAAGCAATGGATTTGTTTTCATTTTTTTCGGATTATTGATCTACGAGATAGCATTTCCTGTGACCGAATCTGCGCGACCGCTCGTATTCGACAACGCCGATGCATTGAGGATTCCATCACCGATCAGGCTGGTGCTGTAACCGCTCAGGCCCACTGCATCACTGGTTG
>ENA-UENX01000301-UENX01000301.1-marine-metagenome-genome-assembly--contig:-NODE-301-length-24676-cov-144.995293_pt1 | contig 24676 bp, 13 predicted proteins | sample MGYA00237875_ERZ529327 | MGnify/ENA primary metagenome ERZ529327 (study PRJEB26372, sample SAMN05368347) | marine metagenome | biome: cultured habitat; feature: ocean water; material: water; isolation... | reverse complement strand
TAGCAACAAGAACAGATATAGCACTACACATTTAGAAAGTGAGTAAAAACACGTAAGTAATAGGAAGAATAGCGATCGCTCCACAGAAAAAAATTAATTATTTGTTTATTGTTGTTAGGTTTTCTTCAAAAAATATTGACTAATTATCTCAAAAATAATGTATAAAAAATGATAGTCATATATAATATCAAATTTTTATAGCAACAAGAACAGATATAGCACTACACATTTAGAAAGTGAGTAAAAACACGTAAGTAATAGGAAGAATAGCGATCACTACACAGAAAAATAACAGAAAAATAAATGATTTCTTTATGTTAGGTTTTCCTTGAAAACTATTGACTAATTAGCTTAAAAATGATACTCGTATATAATATCAAATTATTTATAGTAGCAACAACAGATATAACACTACATATTTAGGGCGTAGATATTGGTAAATCATGTTTACTAAAAATTTTCCCTCTGAAAAACTCATTCAGATATTACTTCCCCCACTAGGGGTGCTCATTTCAGTTATCAGTTATCAAGACTTCTGAAACTAGCATCATGTATTCAAAAAAAACAAGTAAAAAAATAACCCTAGAAAAGCGAGGCTTTTAACGATATGGTCGATGCTGCAAAATCATAATTCACACCAATATCGGCGGATTTAATATGAATGAAGTAAGTTCCAGGTTCGTTCATTACAACTAATTTTTTCATTGGCATTACCTCTAGCAAAAGATCCATCTATATATAACTCACTATCCTTGTAAAAGTTCAAATTATCATTGCCATTCATATTGTCAAACTGAGGTCAACTGTACTTTTAGTTGGTAACATAAACCTGTAAAAATCGTCTTCGTCAAAACTACCTACCCACTCAGTCTGATTAAAGTTTGTTAAATTATCAATATCTTTAGCAGCTTTGAAATCATTGCCTGTACTTTCAACTAGTGAAGTTGCAGAGAGTTGTAAGTCATAGTAGGTATTGCCAGGAGCACCATTAACTATGGCAAAATAAGTTTCGGGTTCTAACTTGGTATTGATTACTTTATCAGTATTATCCGAATTTTTAGATAAACCTTTAGAAGATATCTGTAAATAAAACCTTAAGCGACAAGACGATTTAACATCAGTGAAATCATGGCTATATAAATAACGTATTCACTTACTTCCGGTAAACCCTCCTAATCTTTACTGAGTCGTTTGTGGGGTCAAAGCCTACCTAAATTTCTCTCCACCACCCAACCTCAAGGTTCAACCTCAAATTTTTTTTGAGAACCTTCAAGCACCTCCTGGTGAAGCTCCCATCCATTCGTGACTTGCTGTAACCCCTGGCTTTTATAGCCTCATTCAGCCCAAAGCTTTTGTAGGCTTGGAACTGACAGGCTATATTCTGCTAGCAACATCTTCCCAGGTGTGACATCTGATATATTAGCAACATGAACTAGCACCACTAATACCAACCCCAATGTTTATACTAGGATATAGCGTTTCCGACCTTTGACTTTTTTGCCTCCATCAAAGCCCCGCTCTGGTTCTCCTATCTCCGTTGTTTTCACTGATAGCCTATCAATTATTGCCCTTGTTGGTTCTGGGTTTCGTCCCTATTGTTGGCGGACATGAGTTCATAGGCTAGGGTGAATCAGTTGCCAGACTCCAAGAGTTCTGCCATTTTCGGCAAATCACCATACGCAGTCAAAGCCGGTGGGAAATCATGGGGTAAAAGTTCCCAGGTACAACCACTACGACGACTCTAGAGAATACTATTAACAACTGCTGGTAACTCCACGGTTTGTTTCCTTCCTCTAGATGTTTCATATTTAGCGACAGGTAGCATGGGATCTATCATTTCCTAAGAGCGATACCTTAAGTCTGTGGAATAGTTCAGAGCGAGTCATATTCTCAATGTTTCACCTCTAGTTGACTAGTTCCATTTTTTCTGTTTTACTTCCCCATGGTTTTATTTTAATCTTTTTTTTAAAGATACCCTCCTACTCTACAAGGTTTTCAGGATTTTAGTTTAAATAGCACTATAAGTTTTGAATGATAATGGTTATAGTCATTTTTTTCTGAATTCCCAACAACTCTATTATATAACTTCTGACTTCTGAGTTCTAACTTCAGGACTGCCTAATCTCTTTTTGTCATTAAAATAACAGCAGCCCGGGGCTCTAAGCGGTATCTAACACCAATAACTTTTGTTGCCACATCAAGGTTATTAAAATCTTTAGGAGAAGTAAAAGCAGTATTAACAATTAAATACCAATTTTCCCCCCTTTCCAAAGGTGGCAATTCAAACATTAAAGGTTTCCAATAAGCATTCAACATAATGTGAAAATATTCACCACTTTCTGGATGTTTTAAACTAAAAGCTAGAGTCCTGGAACCTACATTCCAATCAGGTATACCTAAATGTATTCCATGCCAACTAATATTAGGTACTTTATTCAAGTTAGTTTTCTCTTTAGTGCTAACCAAAGATGATTCGGGTATCGCTCCTACAGTAGCTAAAACCTTATCTAACTGTGTAATTTGTAATTCTTGAGTGAAATGAATAATCTTTTTGACAAATCGTAATAAATCATTTTGTTGATCAATTTGACTCCAGTCAAACCAACTACTTTTATTATTCTGACAATAACTATTGTTGTTACCTAATTGAGTTCGCCTGACTTCATCTCCCATCAAAATCATAGGTGTACCTTGAGAAAAAAACAGTATAGTAAAAAAGTTCTTAATTTGTCGCAGTCTTAACATTTCAATTTCTTCTTGATCTGTAGTTCCTTCAATTCCACAATTCCAACTAAAATTATGATTAGCACCATCGCGGTTATCTTCACAATTAGCTTCATTATGTTTCTCATTATAAGAAACCAGATCATTCATAGTAAAACCATCATGACAAGTAATAAAGTTAATACTATGATTTGGTTCTCGATCTGGTTTAGGATAAATATCAGGACTACCCATAATTCTTGCTGCCAATTTCTCAACTATTTGGGGATCACTTTTGACAAATTGACGAACATCGTCACGATAATGTCCGTTCCATTCAGCAAAGCGATCGCCAATAAATGAACCCACCTGATAAAGTCCGGCTGCATCCCAAGCTTCAGCAATAATTTTTGTGCCTGCCAAAACCGGATCTGACTCAATTGCCCACAAAACAGGAGGATCTTCTAAGGGATCACCAGTCATGCTCCGAGACATAACAGATGCCAAGTCAAACCGGAACCCATCAACATGCATTTCTCTAACCCAGTAACAAAGACAGTCAACAATTAAGCGATGTACAAAAGGATTATTTGTATTGAAGGTATTGCCACAACCGGTATAATTGCTGTAGTATCCACGATCATTCTTTTCTAGAATGTAGTAAGTTGAGTTTTCTAACCCCCGGAAAGAAACTGTTGGTCCGTTTTCGTTACCCTCTGCAGTGTGATTAAAAACTACATCCAGAATGACTTCTATTCCTTCTTTATGCAATGCCTTTACCATATCTCGGAACTCATCCATTGGTCCGAAAATATCTTTGCGGGAACTATAACTGTGGTGAGGTGCAAAAAAAGCGATCTGACTATAGCCCCAATAATTGATTAGGGGTTCGCGCACATCTTGTTCATCAAATTGCTGGACTGGTAATAATTCCACTGCAGTAATTCCCAATTCTTTGAGATAGGGAATTTTTTCTATTAGCCCAGCAAAAGTACCCCGTTTTTCAGGAGCAACACCAGAATTAGGATGACGAGTAAATCCACCAACATGCATTTCATAGATAACTGTTTTAGCATAGGGAGTTTCTAAAGGTTTGTCATCTTCCCAGTCATAGGTAGTTGGGTCAACTACCACCCCCTTGAGAGCGTAAGCACAATTATTACCGTTACCTGTAGCAGCTTTACGACTATATTTTTCTTGTCCCACTACAATTCTAGCATAAGGGTCAAGTAAAACTTTTGTACCATCAAACCGATGACCTTTTTCTGGGTTAAAGGGTCCATAGACTCGATAGGCATATATTTGTCCCGCTCCAATACCAGAAATAAAAATATGCCAGTAATGATGAGTTCTGTGTTGTGTTGGGTCAAGTAAAATTACTTGCTTTGGTTTAGCTGCTAATGGTTCATCAAATAGTAGTAATTCTATTGCTGTAGCATTTTTGGAATAGATAGAGAAGTTTACTCCTTTGGGGTCTTGGCAGACAGTGGCACCAATGGGAAAAGTATTACCGGGTAAGATATTAAGATTCATGATTTTTGAGTTACGCAAATTGTTAGATAAATTCAGTAATTTTATAAGATATAAGTGGATATTTTAAGATTTACCCACAGTAAATCAGGTTTCGGGAAAAATTATAGTTGTTTTTAACAATATATCTCTACAGAAAAAATGTTTTCTAGGTTCGCTTCTGTCAGTTCTGTATTCAAAGAAACTTAGGGAATATTAATTAATTATGTATAAAAACATTTTAGTTGCTATTGATACATCTGTTATCGGCGATCGCATGTTTAATATCGCTCTACAATTAGCAAAACTTGGTCACTCAAGTCTTCTGTTAGTTCATATTCTCTCAGAAGTAGCACAAGAAAGTCCTCTCAGGTTTTGGCCAATGAATATTGGTTATGATCCACAGATCATGAAGGCAGATCATCATCATTGAGAGAAAAACTTGAGAAAGAATGTTGACAAATGTTGCAATCAAAAGTAAGTAGAGGAAAAGATACTGGTTTTCAAACAGAATTTACTTAGCTAAGAGGCAACCCTGGTCGAGAAATTTGTCTAGCCTAAGAATGGAATACTGATTTAATTGTTATAGGATATCGTGGACATTCTATTTTGAGTGCAACTGTATTAGGCGGTGTAAGTAGCTATATGATTCACCGTGCTCATTGTTCTGTTCATATTTTACGGGGTTAGCATTTCATTTATCAGTTATCAGTAAGTAAAAGTAGTAACTGGTGGCAACTGCTTCTAAATATGAATATTGGTAAAGCGTTTTGAAGGAAAGCTACTGGTGAAATACTTACTGCCATAGTCACGAGCAAATTTTTGGTTCTTTTCTTACTAATCATAAATTTTATCCTATTTATTAAGCTGCTTGAAATTGAAAAACAGTTTACTCTTGGAGGTTTCTTTCCTTGATAGTTATCATTTATGGGATTTGAGGATGAAGATAAAAATAATTGTTGGTGGTGGTTATTATTATCGACAAATTTATTTAACCTAGCTATATATATAAAAAGTACATGAATAAGTTATATTAATTAAATGGGATATTTAACCTTAATTTTATATTGCCAAAATTCGATTACAAAACAAGATATATATCTTCTAGTTTTGGCGAATTTTTGCAACAGTTAGGAATCCATAATTTTCTCTGGTAAAACTAACTAAATTACAGTTTTTCTAGTTTTAAGACAATAAATAAGATTAAAAACTATGCCTGAAATTAATGACATCATTAATAATCGCAAAGCCAACGCTACTACTGCGATAAAAAAGAAGGAAGACTTAGAAGAACTTGAGAGGAAAATTAAGGAGCTTCAGAGGTTAAGACCAGAAATTATTAAAGCACCTGGTATTACTTCTGTCGTCTCTGAGCGCTTAGAAAAAGTTGACCTTCAAGGCATCCTTGATATTATTACTCAAGAACGAGAGCTGTGGGGAAGGATTGAGAAACGCCTGAATAGGGATACTATTAATATTGCTGTTGTGGGTTTAGCACGTCAAGGAAAAAGTACATTTCTACAGCAAATAACTTTGTTGACAGATGCAGAAATTCCTGCCAGTGATGGTCAACCTTGCACTACTACTCAAAGCAATATTTATCATTCACCAAACGAAAGTTATGGCAGAGTTTATTTTCATTCTAAAAGTTCTTTTTTGGAAGAAGTAATTATACCTTATTTCAAGAAATTAGGCTTTACAAGTTTCCCTCAAAGAATTGAAGATTTTGGTCGGGCACAACTACCATATTTACGAGAAAATTTTTCTGCTAATGATCAGTCTATTTATAATCATCTAAAAGATGAGTATTACAGACACTTTTCTGACTATTCCCACCTACTAAAAAATGAAAAACATGTCCAGAAAATTAGACAAGATGAAATTAAGGAGTATGTTTCTCAAAAGTATGATTTGGCCAGTCAACCAACCCTTTTTCATCACTTAGCTGTGGAAAAGGTAGAGATTTTTTGCCCATTTCCAAATAGAGGAGTAGAAAAAATTGCTGTAATTGATCTGCCTGGTCTTGGGGATACCCGGCTAGGGGATGCAGAACGAATGATTAAAGCCCTTGCGGAAGATACTGATTTTATTTTGTTTATTCGCAAGCCGAATGCTACTGGTGATTTCTGGGGACAACGAGATGTTGATTTGTATGATGCGGCACATCAAGCTTTGGAAGATAAATTACCTCTGGAACAGTGGTCTTTTATGCTACTTAATTATGATGGAGAAAATGGGAGAGCGTGTCAAGATTTTCAAAATACGATTAAGTCTAAAGGAATTCATGTTAAGGAAGATCTTCAGTCTAACTGCAAGAATTCAACATCAGCGAAAGAAGTGTTAACAAAAATACTTACATATTTGGAAAGAAACCTAGTCAGATTAGACAAACAGTATATGTCGTCAACTTATCAACAATCATTTAAGCGCCAACAGCAAGTGAAACTAGAACTACAAGGACTGGAGCAAGCAATAGCTAGTTATGGGGATATCAATGCTCAGTATGTAGTGCTCAGAGATAAATTTGTGCTTCAACTTTACAATGATATAGAAAAGTTCCGAGAAGAAAAGCGAGAAGAATTGGACACTTCTAACCCAGAATTTAAAGCTGAGGTTGATGCAGCAATTAACCGGTGCCAACAAGAGTTTAATATTCCTGATTTAGAGCGTTTAAATAGTTGGGCAAGAAAAGATGGAATTAATGCTGTTTATTTTCGAGCTAAACAACAAATGCGTCCGGGAATATTGAAGAATTTTCACTTAATGGAAACTGGTCTCAAAGCTGCGGTTGATCAGACAAAATTAGAATTAGCAAATATTCTAATTCAACTAGGAATTGGAAATATAGTGAAAGATAATGGACTGGAGTTTTTCCCTGCTATGGTAGAGATTTTGAACAAAAGTAGTAGTTTGCCGAATCTTAGGTTTGCCTTTGAATTTATTGATTCTTTTGAAGTTACTTATAAAGGAATTATTCAATACCGAGTTTGGAAGGAGATTGTTGATATTTTACCTCCTAATACCATGACTTTTACTAAGGTATCAGATAATATAAATAATGGTGATTTGTCTCCTAATACTATAGATTTTACTAAGGCATCAGATAATATGAATTTGGTTGTTCATGACCTTCAGAAACTCCATCAAAAAGCGATTGAAGTATGTGAAGAGATTTTAGATGATATAGGAATATACTTTAATAATGGACGAATATCAATGGTAGAAGAATTTGCAGATTACATTACACGTGCAGAAGGGGTACAGGGGGAATGGGACATTTTTTTGAGCAATAACCGCAGTAAAGTTTGGCCAGAACTTAAGGAGATGGAAGAACAAGAGCAGTTACGAAAATATTGGCTGTCTTTAGTTCAAGAAGCACTGGCTATTAATGAACAAATTAAGCTCTCTTTTTGATAACTCGATTGATTTAAAGTGAGTTAAACTAGGCAAAATGTTAGCTATAAATTTAGTTGATTAAGCATATTGAGCAAAGTAACTTAGAACAAGTTATTTGCTCAATAAAAATCAAAAAATGTTAGCTATTCGTTGTTCAGAGAGGATTGCTATATTAACTTGTAGTTAGTCAACCAAACACAGGGGTTATTTATAATCATGGTTCAAGAACAACAACGGCAAAAAAACACAAGAATTAAACTGGGAATTTGGGGAACTAGCAGTGCAGGAAAAACAGTTTATATGCTCATGCTATATCATTACCTTCAAAGGTCAAAAAGAAAAGACAGGTTCTTAGTTAAGGCTGGTAATGAACAAACAGACAAGTTTCTGAAAAAACATTTAATTTCAAGGATTTATAAAGGAGAATTTCCAAGCACAACAACAAAGGAAGATAAATATAACTCATATTCTTATAAGCTGAAAAGGAATAATAGCGACACAATAGTAGAGTTGACCTTTCTCGATCTCTCAGGAGAAATCTGGAAAAGCAGAGGATACAAGGTAAAGACAAATAACAAGAAAAACGAGGATGTAAGTGTAGCAAAATACTTGACACAGTGCCATGGAATTTTAATTTTATTGAGTCCCTTAAAGGAAGACTACCCTCCTAAAAACTCATATTTCTCATTATTAGAAGGCTTATTTAGATTAATGCTAAGAGAAATTCCCGAATCCGAATTCAAACTAGAGCAATATGTTGTTTTTGGTATAACTAAAGCAGATCACGATGAAATTTACCAGCGGACAATAGACAGGAATTTTTATCAATTGATTATGGAAATTATAGGACCCCAAGCAAGCCTAGAAGGGCTCGAAAGCTATTTTCATCTAGAAATAGTGGAAGAGAAAGATGGAACAAAGCGAGTGAATGTAAATGGAGAAAATAATCGTTGCTGTTTTCTTCCTATTTCACCCTTCGCAAAATATTACGATGAAGATGGTGGTAAAATGATATCCCCTGTTATTGAAAATAAAACAGAGGAAGAACCAAGGGCAAATGAGTCACAGCAGGAGCCGCCAAAAGCTGCTGGTAAGCGACAGGAGAAACAGCGAGAAGACCCTTTTAAAAAAAATCTAGGTAAGAAGCAAAAGAATAATGATGATTATGAAACACCCAGTACGGCTGACAATTCTGAAGGTGGTCAAAGGGAAGGCCACAGTAGTGACAATGATGACTATGACACACCCAGTACAACTAATGATGATGAACCAAATCAAAAACAGGGAAAATACAAGATTGATACACGCGTTGAGTGGAGACCTCAAAATGTAGTTGAGCCTATTGAGTGGTTGATTCAGCGTATAGAAAATCATCCTCCCAAAATTTTTGATGAATAGCAACAAACAGAGTAACAACAGTTAATCAATTAGGAGAAAAAATTATGCAACAACAGCAAGAACTAGAGCAGTTTATTTACGGTAAATTTGTCGGTCCAGAAAGCGGATATTGCATCGTTGCCCATAGTTCTAACTTAGAAGACAAACAGGCTATAGAAGAGATAGCCGAGCAAGAATGTCGCTTTTGGCAACAGCCTTCGGATTATAATCTCTGGGGGGTTGGCATTTGTCGAAATAATACTCAGATTTGTCCGGAACAGGAAATTATATTTATTCAAGAAAGGTCGGCTCAGAATTTGAACAAAAGCTTTGTTTTTAGCGGAAGTCGTAGATTTTATCAGCGACTTTATATTTTTGCTTCCGAAGCAACAGCGCTGAAATTCAACAAGATCATTTTTCTGTGGCTTACCAAATTTTCCCTCAACAAAGTGCCTACATTTAAAGCACTCAATAAACCCAATGGTTCCGGTGACTCTGGGTCTTGGTTTTTTCCTCAAAGTGACTTCTCATTAACTGACCAACAGACTGAAAAGGCAAACCCAAAAAAAATCATAGCAGATGTTTGGCAGAAACTTAGCAACAATGAACGAAACCTCTGGGTTCAGGCGTTGGATGCAATTATGAGAGGTAAAAAGCTTTTGATTGCGATCGCAGATAATAAAGATGAAATAAGTAAATTCCTGTCAAAACTGGACAATCTTTTATTACTTTTCATTCCGATGGTTTGGCGAAGTAAACTCTCGATCGCAATGGGAAAAGACATCGATCTAGAAGTTTGTAAATGGGCAAATATAGTAGTTAGTTTTCAGGAAGAAAAACCGAGCTATTGGACTGATGATTGGGTTTGTCTAGATTTAGCATCAACAATAATTACTCCAAATCTAAGTATTGAAAGTGAATACGTTAAAGATTTTATTGAACCACTTAAGGATGATTTTGGAAGTTTAACTATTCTATGTAAAAAATTTGCTGAAAATGAAAATGTTGGTCTTAAACTGAAGACCACCAACAATCAGAAAAACTCATCAGGATTTAGGCCAGATTCGTCTAATGTTAGTCTTTTATTACAGGGTAAGCCTTTAGACTTTAGTCATCCATCTGTTGATTTTATAGCTAATTACCCCAAGGACGATACCTATAAAACACAACTATTTTCCAAATACTTTTTACCCATGAAATCCGAGCTAAAAATCTTTCTTGAGAATGTGGGTAAAGATCAAAAGACAGTGTTAATAATCCTTTGGGAGGCTATCAAACAAAATTTAACGACTGATGCTGATATAGCGGTCCTCTGTTTGAGTAAAATGTTTGCTTTATTAACTAAAGATGAGTTTTTAAAGCGACTTCAGGAACTTAAAGCAGCCGATGTTATGGAGCTAATAAGTCATGGCTTATGGAAAGAAACTCAAAAAAATGTCAATAAAGAAGACTCTTTAGAATTCATAAACAAAGAATTACAACTTATTTCCTTAAAATTCATAAAAGAAGAAAGAAAGAGATACAAATACGAAGAATTTAAAAAATTTGTTAGCATTCATTTACAAGAAATATTTTTCTCAGATGTAGAAAAATTTCAACTATGGGATTCATTTTTAGCTCAGGAAATTGATCGGGAAAAGTTTCTGGATTTGTTTAACGAACAACTTATTCCTTTAATGCCTAAAATTGACTTAGAAATCTTTGAAAACAGCTATCTAATTAAATACCTAAAATCTTCATTTCCTATTGTATTTTTAGGATTGCAAGATGTTTTATCAAATCGAAATTTCTCAAAGCTTTGCCTAGTTTCTAGTGACTTAAAAATAAATAATGCCACAACCAATAAGCTTTACCTAAACTTTTTAGAGTCTCAATCACCAACCTATGAAAGTAGCCAGGATTTGTTAATAGATACTATTAATAGGAGTATCGATCTAAAAACAACAGTCCTTAAAATTCAAGATCTTTCTGATGTTTACCAATGGTTTTATAAGAAGAAACCAGGGTTATTCGATAATTTAAGTAAACTTTATAGCACTAATCCATCATGGTCAGACTGGGAAGAACTTGCATCTTTTTTGTACCCAGATGATCATAATCAAGAAAATAGGGTTTATTTTCTTGACAAAATAGTTGCTCAAAAATTCACCGCTGAGGTTTTAAAAACTTGGTTCAACTTATTAAAAAGTGAACCGAATAATCCCAAGATTAAAGAAAGTTTTTTGAATGGAAAAACCTGGAAGAATTTAAGGGACGAAACTATTAAAAATATGTACTGTTATCTAACAACTGAGGTCCCAGATTATGTAAGTAAGTTAATACAATGGGCCTCTGAAAAAAGTAGGTTTGATTTGATTAACGGAAAACTCACCGAATCTGCCATAGAAATTTGGGAAAATAATAAGACAATTGATCAACAAACTTGGCAAATTTTAATGTTTTCACCAGTACAAGCAAACTTATCCAATGAAAAGCGTTTTAGAATGAGAATTGCTGATTTATTGTGTGAACCAAATTCACTATCCTTGACAAATAATGTTGAAATTAAAAGCCAAAATATTTCTAAAGAAAGACAAAATAAAAGCGAGTCACAGCAAAAAAAACCAAGAGATCTTTTTAAGAAATATACTGCACATAAAACTATTCAGGAAAATGTTTCAAGCACTGATGATCCTTTAACAAACTCGACATCTACTCAGATGTCTAATAATAACCAAAATGAGGGCAAAGTCAACGAGTCCAGGAGAGACTTGCCACTCTACAATAAAGAACAAAAAACACTGCATTTATTAACTGAACTTGCTAGAAAAAAAATTAATAAATTCAAGGACGACCCTGAGAAAATTGAAGGTTTTCTTGAGCTTTGTGAAACCTTTGAAATAAAAATACTGGAAGTTTTAGTGGAAGTGGATTTAAAAAATTGCCCTGGTGTCTTCTTCAAGTATCTGCATAGCAAAAATTATGATAGAAACAGCACAGAATATATTCGTTGCTTTGAAAAAATGTTATCTCAAATTCAAAGCAACACTAAAGAGCGAGACAAAATTATCGATTTTGTGAGAGATATAGGAAAGAATATGATTGGGGAAGGAGACAAAGAGCTTCGGGAGCTAGCTGTTGATTCTCTAGCCTCTTGGGCACGTCAGGGATTGAAGTGATTGCTGTCTCACCATTATAAGAAGTGTAGCCAACAGGGTAACTAGGCTTTTTGTTCAGCTTTAAGGTAGTGCAAGTTAATAAAAACTTAGTCAAATTGGAGTTTTTTTTAAATGATTAATGATAACAGCCAAAATCAGGAAACAAATTTTTGGATATGCAATGGAGAGGAAAAAAACCTGCCTCATCCCCCGCAAATGCTTCATTACGGTGATGAGTGTCCTATTTGCCACAATGTCAAAAAAATCAAACGGAACCCACCTCCTCCAAACCCAGACACCATTAATATTACTAGACCAACCGATTTTGAAGTACCCCCAGAGGTCGACACCAATAGTATTAAAGGTACTAGACCAACTGCTTCTCAAGTATCCCCAACAGGACAAAAGTCAAAACGCGACTGGCCTCTTGTTGGGGCACTTACGATTTTGAACCTGGGGAGTGCATTTACGACTGTTCGTGGTGCGTCGCAAATTCTCCCGAGTTTTGTCGCTTATCCTATGGGTATTACTATTCAGGGAGTGCTATTTGCCTTAATTGCTCGTTTATTCCTGAAACACGCCCCCTTAATTAAATGGGTAGTTGTAGGCTGCTTTTCAACTTTTAGCGTTTACACTAGCTTTTTTGCTTACTATGATTTACTAAATCGAGAGACACGGGAAAAGACTCGTATTGAGCTAGCTAATTCTGGTCATCAAAGCTTAGTAGGAGAATTCTTTACCCCGATTCAAAATAAAGTTAATTCCTTGGAAAGCGAGATAGGTATTATTAACAAAAAAATAGAGAAAGAAACTCAAGGAGAGAGGGGAGGAAGACCAAAAGGTTGTGGAAAAGTGTGTCAGCAACTAAAAGAAGAAAGAGAAATACTCGAAGAACAAAAAGCTCAACTTAAACCATTAGTCAACCGCTTACAGCCTTTATTTAACTACAATGTGGAAGGTAAGTCACCAAAAGAAATTTTTGACACTGACTTCAAAGCTTTATCTAAAGTTGGGGAAAATTGTTTACCAAAAGAGCTGTTATCACAGCTAGAGATTACTTGTTTGCCCGATCAATATTTGAAGGCTTTAAACCCACAAAATTCTGAAAATTACGAAAGGCTAAGATTGACATACATCGATCCAGATCTAGAGGTTGATTTTCTTGCGCCCATTCTTAAAGTCATGAAAGGTGAAGGTTCTGCCATAGCATCTGTCATTATGGCTTTGCTAATTGATGGCTGTATCATTTTGTTAGGAATTGGTGTTGAAATTCGCCCCCAGGTAACTCGTCAACGACAACAAACATTGACCTTGCAAATAAAAGATGGTAAAATTGTGGAGTTTTTAAACCTGTTACTATCGAAATCAGAAAATGAAACTATTGAAATAGAAAAAAGCGATAACAATAAAGATGAATACCAAAATTTGCTCACTTGGCTTTCTGTAAACACTCGATGGATTTGGCAAGATGAAGATAAAAGCTGGTACTTTCGATCTTCCAGTAGTAAAGAGAATTTTCAGAAATGGTTGATAAATCAGATAAATTTGCAAAATCAGGCTCGGGCTAGTACGAATTTATTGGAGTCCTGGAAGAAAAAGCCTCCAGAATATTTTGTGCTTGAGATGCCAATAGTTTCAAAAGATCAGGATTAAGTTTGGCAGAGATTGCTTCCTACTTACTAAGGTACACTTGTGCGGGCAATATGCCCGCAATAGCAAGATAGAAGTTTTAATATCTGTACCTCATATACTGGAAATTTGCTGTAACTGATAACTGATTAATAACCAACCACTTTAATAATTTTTTCTTTGGCACCCAACTTCAGTAGACGATGGCCGTGATCATCTTGTTGATCAACTTTTACCCTGTCAGCAATCATTCCAAAAACTCTACCATCAGTTGTCAACACCTGAACCAGAACATTTGAACTACTAGCAACTATCCCCGCTAAAATATCATCTTGTCTGGTAAACTGAAAAACATTTTGACCAATACCACCACGATTAGCTACTCGCAAAGCAGTAACAGGAATTTGCTTACCATAACTGTGTTGAGAAACTAACAATAAATTACTTCCTATATCCAAAGTCACACAACCAACTAACTCTTCTTGTTTCCTTAACCTAGTTGCTTGAGAACCTTGAGCAGCACGCCCCATTAATGGTAATTTTTCGTCATCTATTTGTAATCTTAATAATCGCCCACCAGAAGTAGCCAAAACCACTTGTTCTCCAGTTTTACCCAAACTAACATAACGTAATTCATCATCTTCTTTAAGCTTAATTACTGTCACTCCACGATTTCTCATATCACTCAAATCAGACAAACATAAACGTTTAATTTTGCCATTTTGAGTCAACATAATTAAGTCTTTATTCTCCTTAGCTTCATTTAAAATAAATTGACCAATAATAATTTCTTTACGAGCATCAGTAATTTCTTTTGTAGCTGATGGGGGTAGTAAAGTTACTAAAGGTACCCCTTTATTTTCATTCCGTATTGTCGAACGGTTAGAAGCAGAAGGAATATTATTGACTTTCAAAGGATATGCTTTACCAGTACGAGTTAGTAATACTAAAGTTTTGTCAGTAGTTGCCTCAATTATATTAGTAGTAAAATCCTCACTATTTTCCATAGTTATATGAGATTTTTTATCAATTTTATACTTCTCAAATCCTTTAGCAGGAATTCGTCTTACATATCCTCGGTGGCTAAATTCTATAACAACTTTTTCTGTAGGTGGCGGAGCAGCTTCCAAAGTCAAAATTGGCGATTTAACTGTTATATTTTTTGATTTTATTACTCTACCTTTTGTTTTTATATCTATTTCTTTATTTCCAGCTTCTAGATATTTTTTCTGTTGAGAAATAGATGCAAAATCATCAGCATTTTTTAATTTTATTTGGTCGATAATTCGAGTACGTCTAGGGTCGTTATATTTACGCTTTAGGGTTCGCAATTCTTTTTTGAGGGCTTTGAGAAGTTGATGGCGATCGCCTAATAAATTTTCTAGCTCTTGTATTTTTCCCATGAGTTGCTCATGTTCTTCCTCTAACTTTTGTTTTTCCAAACCAGTTAGTCTTCGCATTGGCATTGCTAGGATAGCATCAGCTTGATTTTCGCTTAAACCCAAACTTTCTTGGAAGCTAACTTTAGCAGTATTACCATCCGGTGCATTTCTGAGAATATCAATTACTCTATCCAATTCTTTTAGAGCAGTTAGTAAACCTGCAACAATGTGACTTCTAGCTTGAGCTATTTGTAGCTCATGGGTATAGTGACGGGTGAGAGTCTCTTCTCTAAAATTGAGAAATTCTTGTAAAAGTGTTCGCAAAGATAATTGCTGTGGTTGTCCATTAACCAAAGCTAGCATAATTGCACCAAATTTAGAAAGTAAGTCAGTATTTCGGTAGAGATGGTGAAGTACAACACTAGGGTCAGCTTCACGTTTTAGCTCAATAACAACTCTAATACCAGAGCGATCGCTCTCATCTCGCAAATCAGCAATACCTTCGATCTTGCCTGCATTAACTAAGTCTGCTGTTTTTTCTATCCAGCCTGCTTTATTAACTTGGAAAGGTAACTCTGTGACCACAATAGCTGTTTTTGTCCGTCGTCCACGACCTGTAGGCACTTGCTCAATAGTTGCCACACCCCTCATGGGGATGCTACCTCGACCCTTAGTATAAGTATCAATAATTCCATCTGTGCTAACAATTTCTCCTCCAGTGGGAAAGTCAGGCCCAGGAATTAATTCAAATAACTTTTGATCAGAAATATTAGGATTGTCAATTAAAGCAATGAGGCCATCTACGACCTCACCTAAATTATGCGGTGGAACATTAGTTGCCATTCCTACAGCAATTCCAGAAGAACCATTTAGTAATAAAAATGGTAATTGTGCCGGTAATACTTTAGGCTCTTGTTGGGAACCATCAAAGTTGTTGGTAAAGTCAACTATAGCTTCACTAATTTGGGTTAATAAACCTTCATTGCCAATTGATGCCAAGCGACTTTCTGTGTAACGCATAGCAGCGGCAGGGTCATTGTCAATGGAGCCAAAGTTACCGTGGCCATCTAGTAATGGATAACGACTAGAAAAATTTTGAATCATCCGCACCATAGCATCATAAACAGCCTGGTCGCCGTGGGGATGGTATTTTCCGAGAACGTCACCAACTACTCTGGCGCATTTGCGAAATGGTCTATCTGGAGTGAGACCAAGTTCGTGCATAGCGTATATTATTCGACGATGAACTGGTTTTTGTCCATCTCTAACATCTGGCAAAGCTCGGCCAACAATCACACTCATGGCATATTCAAGATATGATTGTTGCATTTCTGTATGGAGTGATGTAGTAATAACTTTTCCGGAAAGTAAATTTAATTTTTTGGCCATGAGTTAGTATTTTAGATAGGGAATAGGGAGGGAATATGGAATAGAGAATATAAATGGGAATAGGGAATATAAATTAGTATTAAACTATACCTCACCATCCTAAAAATTGCTTTAATTTTATTAATTGAGATAATTTTGAGGATATTATTAGGAAATTCAGCCAAAGTAAAAAGGCTAAAGTGTTAGATTCCCATTACTAAATAGGAGTTTAAATATAATTAGATAAGTATACAATTAAGCTAGCTAATGGAAGTAATTTTCTCATATTTTTAGACAAGTTTTTCAAATAGTTATTAATTGAGACATTTTTATAAGAAGTTTAGCTAAGGGATTAAAACTTTTGATATTGTTTCTTTAGAAGTTATATTTATGGCCTTTTTCTTGTTATGTAACCTCAGCTATTATAATTAATTATTAGAAATATCTAATAATAGGTTATTTGTAAAGGAGATACAAAAAACGAAGATAGGAAATAGGGAATGTTTAAGATAGTAAATAACACAGCTAAAACCCTGAAATTTTACGAAAATTGTAGAAAAATTTATTGATATTTATCCAACTATTCTAGTTACCTCTTGCTGCAGAAGCTCTGCTAAATCTACTTATCAGGCATCAGCTTTTTTCATGAATAACTTGCCTGGTTGATTTTTTTTGAGCTTAGTTAAAGTATTGACTAACCTAAAAACATTTGAAATAACTATTCCTCTCCATAAATGTCGATTCAGGAAAGGCAGTTTAAGGGTTTGAGAGCCTTTTATGAAGATATCTATTAAGATTGCTAATTACGGACTGCCTTTTTCTAAAATTACTGTCCTAGCACTCTCAAAGCTTACTAGTATTTTTAACAAAAGACAAATCAAAATATCTGCTAGACTAGTCAAAATAAATACCTACACAAAATTATTGGCAAAACTCGATGTTTATACAAGGATTAGATTTCAGCTTTTAAAGTGTGTAATTTATTTTATTTACTCACTTGATAATTAAACTATTTTTAGGCATAGTAGATCTTCAGTAATACTGAAGTAATTTAAGTCTTACTTTTAACTTACAGCTAATTTTAATACTAATCTATATTCCCAAAATTTGTAAAACTTTGCACCTCATCAACTGAAAAACTGCTATAATAAAATATATATTCTAATTTTAAAATTGTCAGTAAGTATGAGTTTTAATATTTTAGGTTATTTTTTGGGAATTGATTATGCCAGTATTTATGGGATACTTATAGTGGGTTTCATCAAGGGTGAGGTATAGTTGTCACGGGCTATATTTTCCCGTAAAAAAGGTTTGATGGTTTAGTATTTGTATTTGATCAGTGTGGGAATCTGTTGTATTTAATTATAATAGCAGTCATAAAAAAATATATCGTTAACTACTTTATTCTAATATTATCTTACTACTAGGCAACTATCAGTGGGTATTTAAAAGTCCCAAATTAATTTTATCCATGATCCAAAAATTAAGATGTCAAACCTCTTCTTGAATAGGGTATGAAAAAAAATCAACTTGCGTATTTCAAACCTTTGGCTTCATTGGTTGGTATTGATAACTGATGAGGTTAGTAAAGCATGATCAAAACTTGGATCATAGCTGTTTATGAGTTGAGAAAGCCTTCGTTTAATTTTTAGTTCGTTTTATGTTAAAGCGAATTAACTATTACTAGTTAAACCTATGGAATTTAGTCTAAACTTTATGATGGTAGAGTAGTGATTACACTTACAAGTATTTAGTAGGAGAATTATATGAGTACCATTTTAATAGTAGAAGATGATCAGGTTAATGCTAAGGTTTTTTCCAAGATTTTGACAAAAAGGGGTGGTTTAAATGTTAAGCATACAGAAGATGTGGAAGAAGTAGTGAAAATTGCTAGGTCAAAGGAAGCAGATTTGATTTTAATGGATGTTTCTCTAACTCGCAGCGTCTATAATGGTAAGGCTTTTGATGGCATTCAAATTACTCAACTTCTCAAATCTGATCCTCAAACATGTAAGCTACCAATTATATTATTAACAGCTCATGCCATGTCAGGTGATCGAGAAAATTTTTTAAATAAAAGTGGCGCTGACGGTTATATTTCTAAACCAGTAGTGGATCATCAAGAATTTGTCAATCATATCAAGTCATTTTTGAGTGAAGATTAATGAATGGATAAATTGGCCACTGCACTTTATTCAAAAGTAAGATATATTTGAAAAGTACTAGAATGTTCTAGTACTAATAGCGACTGATATACAGACATCTAATTACCATCAATTAGGATTTGCGGAAAAAGTCGTTTTGTAAGGATAAGGAATGGCTAATTGACAGTAAACAATCTTTAGAAACAAGGCATTAGGGAGTAAGGAGTAGTGATAAATAATTAATCATTTGTATAAGATAATTGCTTTGATATTTTATGATCGGAGATGTCTAATACCATTCCTCAAAAATTTTTAAACTTTACGCTTTGAGTGGGGGAGTGGGAGAGAAGTAAATATTTATAAAATTAAAACAATTCTAGAGTGTTAATCGTACAATAAGCAAAAAGTTTATTCCCTTGATGTTAATTGCTTAAATTTATGAAGTTTTACCTAAGTAAACTAGAGTTGTTTGGTGTGGGAAAATTTAAAATACTCAAAAGCTTACTCTATAAGCTTTTCAGGATTTTAATGCTCAAAATCACGCTTAAACCTGTACTTGTTTTGGGTTTTAGACATTTTTTGGGCTTAATTCCCAACAACTCTATTATTAATGGATGGGAATTGGTCTAATAAGTAATAGTTGCGATCTGTGAATTTTTATTGATTTTTTATGGGTTTTGTGGGAACAAATCCCAAGTGATCGAATATTAATCTCGTAAGTTTTGGGCACTTTTCTTAAAGTAAACCATTGCTTAAACTGATATATTATCAGGATTTTATATTTATTCAGTTGGTTCGTTCTTATCGATCGCTGAGAACTTCACCATAAGAAAAACCTGGAGCTGCCAGAACAAAAACTGTAGTAGGAAGACCAAGAGTTTTAGACTGTAAATCCTGATAATATTCGGTAAAATTCTCTCCTGGAGTGCGAATACCAAGGAAAATTAAATCTGCATTCCGAGAAGACTCATGCAAAATATCATAAAAAGAACGACCATTAGAGACCAAAACTTGAGAACTTGCACTAATGCGTAAACTTTGAATTAAATTATCAACATTTGCTTGGGTTTTTTGAGCTGCAGTTTGTTCAGGAACTACTAGTTTTAAGTTAATTTGAGCATTCCGCCAATCCATATCCGTACGCAACAAATAGGCCAAAAGTAACATTAAGCCACCATTATTTTGTAAACCGCCCCACCATACATCTATTCGACGATATTGACCAAAGCCGTGATCGCTATTTTCCCGGAAAATTACTACATTTTTTTTGGCTTTATGAATATGAGCAACCAACTGACAGTAGCGATCGCGACGAGAAGCTTCCTGACTATCTCCAAGCACCACTGTATTTGGTGTTAGTGGTCCAATACCATAAGTTTCTACCAAGAGTTTTGCCCCATCAAAAAAGTCTGTAGCTGTTACAACTCTTACCAACACTTGCACTCCACGCTTTTCAACGTACTCACGAATAGTTTCTTCGGTATCACTCTGCTGAGAAACATCGCGAGATGAACTGGGTAAAACACTACAGACTGTAATTATCCCTCGGTTATGGGTTAGGTGATCTGCAAACCGAATTAATAACCAACGTTTTTTTGGTACTCCAGATAAGACTAAAATATGAGGACGCCAGTTTTTAGTATCTTCTTCACCTAGGAGCAAAATCCCTTCCCGTACTAAGGCCATCCATATTCCTCGTCTAGCATCTCCCCAAGTGGTCTCTAATTCCCGTCTTTGTAGCCAGATAAATATTGTTAGCACTATCACAGCAGCAATAACTGTAGCTATAGCATTAATCAGAAACATTACTGCTAAACAACCCAGGGCACCCAGCATTGATAATGACCAATGGACTTTAAATGTAGGACGAAAAGAAGGACTTTGTAAGAAGCCTTCTATACCTGCTGAGACGTTTAAAACCATATATGTTGTTAAAAAGAACATGGTCAGTACTGGGGCAATAATATTTAGGTCGCCTATGCAAACTGTAGCAGTAGCAACTCCTAAAGTCACTGCTGTACCAATTCGAGGTTCGTCTTTAAGCTTACTACCATTGCCAAGAAAAGATAACCAACGTGGTAAAACTCCATCTCTTGCTAAAGCTTGTAAGACTCTGGGAGCTCCCAATATACTACCGATGGCGCTGGAAAGAGTTGCACCCCAAACTCCAAATAAAATAGCTGGTTCCCAAACAGCCATTTCTTTCATGATCAAGGGTTTTTCTATTAACGTAGTTGGATCTGCACGCATGGCCAGAATAATTGGTAATATCATATAGATTACATATCCTGTACCAACTGCTGCTAGAGTACCTATAGGAATAGAACGGTTAGGTTCTTGCAAGTCTCCAGACATACTGACTCCTGCCATTATTCCTGTTACTGCTGGAAAGAAGACGGCAAAAACTGTCCAAAAAGGTTCTGTAGATTGCTCTGGAGTTGCCAAAATGTCTATACTTGTTATTTCTAGGGGATGTCCAAAGGCAAATGAGATTAGGGATAAGGCGATCGCTCCCATAATAAAATATTGGGCCTTAATAGCGATTTCTGCTGAGGTAAAGGCCAATACTGCTACAGCTATGGTGGTAATTAAAGCTACATACAATTTGTTAAAGCTACCAAAAGTATCTACAATGCTTTCTGCAAAACCAATGGTATAAAGGGCAACAGAGAGAGCTTGGGCAAAATAAAGGGGTATTCCTACTGCACCACCTGTTTCAAGACCCAGAGATCGACTAATCATATAGTATGCTCCTCCCCCTCTAACTATTCTGTCTGTGGCGATCGCGCTAACTGACAAAGATGTGAGCAAGGTAATAACTGTGGAGAGAGTAACAATAAGTAAGGTTCCCAATAAACCTACATTACCTACTACCCATCCAAAGCGGAGATACATAATTACACCCAAGATTGTCAAAATTGAGGGAGTATATACACCTCCGAATGTCCCTAAACCTTTTTCATTTATACGCTCGGGAGATGTTTTGGGAGTGGCTTGTGTTTCTTCTGGTAGGTTTGAACTTTTAAATAGTTTCATAGATCTTCAATTTTAATGGCCATCACGAAAAAGTTATAGAAGTCAAAAGTCAAAATTTAAAAGTCAAAAGCAAGGGAGGCTGGGCTGAAAATTTTGACTTGAGAGTAATTTAAAGGAATTATTTGACATAATAACTTTGAAAGTATTTGTGCCATCAAATTCAGTGAATTGCTATTCAAGAATTAATATTTAGCATTTTCTTGAATTTGCTATAGTTTTCTGGTCTAATAGTTCCTTTATCCTGTTTGGAATTTTATTAGTTTTGTTGGGTGGGAGAGCTAGTACCTATCTCTGGCTAAAAGAAATAAGGGTTTTCCCTACTCCTAGTCTTTGTAGTTAGAGAAGATTAGGATTTTGCTATACAGGAAAATTAAATAAGGGGCAAAGGTTTTCCCTACTCCGTACTCTCTTTTTATTAAGTTGATTTTAGTCAATGCCTACTTCTCGCTTGTTAACACTAATTTTAGGTTTTAGTTTAATCTTATTGTTGATAATTTGGCTGGTTGGTTCTTTATCATGGTTGTACAGTCAAATCTTATGGTCAGCTCCTCCACTTGTGGCCAATTTATTACTACTGTTGTTAATTATGCTCATGGGAATTGTCCTTTTTACTCTTGTCTATTATCTGAGACTATACACAATTGGCAAAAATAAAAGGCAACGATCATCAAAAATTACTATTCCTGTTGTTAAGTCTGAGGCGGTTTCCGAATCTCTGAAGGCGGTTAGGCAGCAAATAATTCAAATACAAGATGAAGTAGCTAGACAAGCATTGTTGAACCGTTCTCAAAAAATAGAATATATTGCAGCACAAGGTAATATAAAAGTTGTAGTTTTTGGTACGGGTTCAGCTGGTAAAACTTCTGTGGTTAATGCTCTAATGGGACGAATGGTGGGAAGGGCGGAAGCACCAATAGGATCGACAAAAGTAGAAGAAACCTATTGTTTAAAGTTATCGGCTTTGGAAAGGGAAATTTTGATTACTGATACACCAGGTATTTTAGAGGCAGGGGTGGCAGGTAGGGAAAGGGGTCAACTGGCAAAAGTTTTGGCGACGGAAGCTAATCTTTTGTTGTTTGTGGTTGATAATGATCTACAACAGTCGGAATATATGGCTTTGAAAAGTTTGGCGGCTATTGGTAAGCGATCGCTTGTAGTGTTTAACAAAACTGATCTTTATACGACTGAAGATCACGAAGCAATTTTAGTTCGCTTGAGGGAAAGGTTAGTTGGGGTTATAAGTAAAATGGATATTGTGGCGATCGCTGCTTGTCCTAATTCTGTGCGACTGGAAACAGGGGAAGTATATCAACCGGAACCGGATATTATAGCTTTAATTGAACGTTTAGCTGCAGTTTTACGACTTGAGGGGGAAGATTTAATTGCTGATAATATTTTGCTACAGTCTCAACTTTTGGGGGAGGAAGCAAGGAGTTTAATTGATAGTCAAAGAAGAAAACGAGGGGAAAGGGTTGTCGAAAAGTTTCAGTGGATAGGAGCGGGTGTGATAGCAGCTACGCCTGTACCAGTTATAGATGTGTTGGCAACTGCGGCTGTTAATGCTCAAATGGTAATAGAAATTGGCAAGGTTTATGGTTGTGAATTAAATCTGAAAAGAGGGCAAGAATTGGCAATGTCTTTGGCAAAAACTCTTGCTAGTTTGGGTATTGTTGAAGGGGTAATAAAATTGATTTCTATGGCTTTACAATTAAATGTAGCTACTTTTATTCTTGGTAAGGCTATTCAAGGAGTAACTGCAGCTTATTTAACTAGAATTGCTGGTCAAAGTTTTATTGAATATTTTAGTCAGAATCAAGATTGGGGAGATGGTGGGATTACAGAGGCTGTAAAAAAACAGTTTCAATTGACCAAAAAAGATGAGTTTGTTAAGTTATTTATTCAGGATGCAATCACTAAGTTTGTTGAACCTTTGACTAATATTTATTCTTCTGATGAAAAAGTTGAAACTGAGTCAGAAGCTGAAATAAATTATTATTCTCAGTCTGATAAAAAAGTATATGATTATGATGATTGGAAAACAGAAAGTCGGAATAAAAAAGAAGATTGGTGATTTTAATAAGGAAGTAGAAAAAAAAGGATTTTTGAAAGGGATATACGGATAATATAATACTACCCATTTAGGTCAGGATATTCGTAAATTCTGAAGTTTAGTCAGGGATTACTTTTAACTTTTGAATGCATGACTTTGACTTCCAGGTAGGACTATGTTCTATGTATTGTCAGCTATTTACGGTTAAGTATATACAATCTAAATTCCGAATACTAGCAAAATCAAAGGAGGGATAACTTTTCAAGTAGAAGAGGATATAAAATAATTTGTCTTCAACAGTGCGTAAACGAGCCAAAATGCCTCCTCGAAAAGAGTGTTGACGAGATTTGTCTCTCAATTAAGCAACCGTTGCTTTTGTTCCAACCTCCTATTGTTGTTGGTGGTGGTGACATAGGTGGCGCAATAGCTGGATTTTCTGTTCCTGTACCTCCTTAACTCAACTCTGTGATAAAACTGTGATGGAACCGGAAGTGAAGGCGGTGAAATACTTACTGAATCTCAAGGGTAAGGAGCTGATGTCCATCTGCAGCAATTGGGGGCATCACTCAGCAAATACTCTTGGGTGATATTTGGAAGTACGACGAACCTAACGGTTTATTTGAATGCTTTTTAGATGATGAATGTTTCCTTCCCTTTGAAGGAACGGTACATTATCAAGCTGGCGATTAGAGTTAAGAGGAAAGCGCGGCAGCTACTCAATGGTTTCAAGCTGCTTGTCACTCTGTGAGCTAATTAAGTGTTGTGCATCTATGGTTGAATAAAAAGTCATATATATGGGCGAGGTAACCCTTATAACTTTCATAGTATCAGAATTTTAGTGAGGATGCAACTGAATAACTACCCTATTTTTTTGAGCTTAATGTAATGACAATAGAAATAAAAATTATAGAAATAAAAATTTTGGTGGTTTTCTGTTAAGGAAGA
>ENA-UENX01000300-UENX01000300.1-marine-metagenome-genome-assembly--contig:-NODE-300-length-24686-cov-3.379832_pt1 | contig 24686 bp, 23 predicted proteins | sample MGYA00237875_ERZ529327 | MGnify/ENA primary metagenome ERZ529327 (study PRJEB26372, sample SAMN05368347) | marine metagenome | biome: cultured habitat; feature: ocean water; material: water; isolation... | reverse complement strand
ATATAGCACGACCTTATTGATTTTATTTGGATATTGGTTGGTATAGGCCGTTGCGACGTAGCCACCGAATGAAAGTCCAAAGAGGCTGACCTTCGTTTCCGTACTACCAGTTTGCGCCCGCTTCTGTTCCAAGAAATACGTGATCACGGCATCGAGATCATCAATTTGGTCTTGAAAGTGTAGTTGATCTTCTTCAAATCGAGGGGAGAGTCCACTCCCTCGTCGATCATAGAAGATACAGAAGAACTGATCTTGTAGCCGAGAGAGTCCACCTTTTGCGATGTTCCGTTGATCCGGATAACGCGAAACATTCTCCACATATCGTTCGCTGATCATGGCTCGATAATCACTGCCTGGACCTCCATGTAGGAAGATGAGAATCGGATTTTCTAGCTTACCAAAAGTTTCGAGGTGTAGGGGAGAACCATTGAACATGAGGCTAGGTAAATGGGGATCCTCTTCCGCCGTCATAGGGACTAACCATCCGGGTTGATCAATGTCTTCGGTTTCGCACGACCATAAAGCTAGGATCATCAGGCAAATGTAGGATACGGGTGATTTCTTCATGCTATATTTTTTATTGATGCACATTGACAGCACGAAGATTCGGGGTTGTGGAAAGACAAGCGTTCAGATAGGTCAGTTGGAACCTTTTTTAATCGTTCGGTGATAATCCGAACTCTTTAAACTCTTAGGAAAAACATCAGGCGGTAAGGGAATCTACTTGTTTTTTGAATTGAGAAGGGGTTAGACCAGTCATCTTCTTAAAGACCGTATTGAAGGTAGTTTTAGAGTTAAAACCCGATTGCAAGCCGATGGCCAGTAAGGTAAGATTATTGTTTTGTTGGTCTTGAATGTTTCTCTTTACTTCTTCAATACGGTACGAATTCACCAATGTATAGAAGTTCTGGCCAAAACCTTCATTAATAACCTGAGATAGTTCGTTGGCGTGAATATTCATTTTCAGGGCCAATTCCGATAACCTGAATTCCGGGTCTAAGTATGGCTTCTCGGATTCGAAGACTTTGATCAATCGGTTTTTAAGTTGATCGATATCCCTTTCATCCATGCGAGAATGGAGATATTTTACCTTCAAGACGTGTTCTTCCTGCTCTGATCCACTGTTTGCTTCATTGAATAAGGCTCCTTGTCGCAATCCCAAGAATGCAACCATGAATATCAAGAGTACGCTCAAAAGTCCAATTGGTCCTTCTCCAATATACTGACCAAATAGGCTGGTAATTTGTACAATGAATGCCAAGGTATAGATGGCCAGGAAGCCATAGGATAACTTGGTTAGCCATTGCAAATTGATTTTGGCGGTATTGGAAAAGTTGTCTTGTATAGCCGATTTGTACCTGCCTAAAAACAATAAGGTGAATCCACTGTAAGCTATTCCATGGATAGCCTTGATGAAACTGATAACGAAAATATTCAAAGGGATTTCCCCTTTTATGATTTGAGCCATAGCGTTTAGCTTGACTGTTTCCTCTAGTGGAAAAAAGGACAGGAAATAATACCCATAGTACAACAAAAAAGGGAGGAAATGCAGCACATCAATGACTCTCCATTGGCGTTGATGATTGGCAAGAAAAAGCGTGTATAGCAGTAAGAATGGTCCAAACAAAAAGGTCACACCACTGAAGGCGCCGATTAAGTTCGGATGCGCTAAGTAGGTCGCTGAGGAGTTGATCCACATTTCCACAAAAAAGAGCGCCAAAAACAAAAGCCAAATACCCAAAAGGATATTGGCCTTTTTGTTTTCCTGTTTGCTGAGTAGGAAAACCGCAAAAAATAAGCTTTGAAATACGCCGGCTATGCTTAAGACCTCCATTCTTTCGAACTTTGGCCCAAATATAAAGTTTGTATGGCGCTTCTGGGCTTTGACATACAAGCTATTTGGAATGGAGGACCAAAAGACGGTTTATGGCCCTCCATTCTTTTAGACACTATTAATTGTGTGCCGGAGGGTTCTCCTTTGGTAGGTAGTGATAGCCCAGATAAGCGATTTTCCACTGCCCATCATGCTTTTCCATCACGCGAGTCTCGTAGGATTCTCCCACGATATCTCCGGTTTCAGGATCCACGGCTTTCTGGGAGTAGGCAGCCCAAGCCATGTCCCCGGATTTCGAAATGCGGATGTTGATATCACTACGAATGTATTGAGCTTCGTTCCACTTACTCTTTGGTTTTGTGGGGTCAAAGCGTTTTTTGGCCTGTGCCTCATGAGCTTTCCATCCTCTTGTGGTGCGAACTTTTTCAGACCAGCCATTCCAATACTTATGTTCGGTGTAGTAATCGGTGGTCACGTGCGCATTGAGCCAAGCCTCGTAGTCTCGTTCGAAATAGGCTCGGGTTTGTTCCGTGATGACGGCCATAATGGCGGCCTCTTCCTCGCTTAGCTTAGGTTGTGCAGCTTGCGCTTGACTGATAACGGGACATAGCAATGCCATTAGCAAAAATGCTTTTGCAATTTTCATGATTTTTTGGTTTTAGTGAATTTGGTAAATGTGTGAAGTAATGATCTTGAATATTCTGTTAGTTGGCTCTTACTCGAACCTCTTGCATCGTATTGTAGCCCCCAGCTAGTTCTGGAGCTTCCTGTCCATCCGCATTGATGATTTTGGTAGGGCCTTCGATAAATAAGCTATCCCCTTTCAATTCGAATTTCCATTCTGCAGTCACCCCCATGAAGGCGGAGTTAGTGCTAAACTCAAAGGTTTCTCGATAGATATCACCCTCTATCTCGTAACTGCCGGTGGAGCTGTAGTCCCAAGCTCCTCCTTCTGATTTCATAAGGAAAGCAAACTGCCCATCTCCAAAGAGTTTGAATTGGAAAGGCTTGGATTCCGCTCGTTTTTGGCCTGCGTAGGTTCCTTCAACGAGATACCAGCCTCCATCTAAGAGCTTGTCGACGTTTTCTGGTGCTGCGGGGCTTTCCGTTAGGCTGGCTTCAGCTGTAGATTCAGAAGTGGGTCCACATGCCTGGAACAATAGACTGATGCATACCAGGCTCAGGCAATTGAGCCACAATTGCGATAGAGATTTCATGTTTTTAGGTGTTTTGTTTGAAGGTGAAATAAGGGGTGTCTAAAGGGAATAGAATTCCCAGGAGATTCGATCAGGATCTTTAAAGGCGACGTAGTTCTTCTGTAAGGTTTCATCCAACTTAACGCCGGTATTCTCGATCTGATGATCTGCCAGTGCTTGAGCCACGCGATTCAACTCTTCTGGGTTGTCGCAGCCTAGAGCAATGTGGTCTAGACCTACTCGAAATGGGTTGAACTGGTCATTTGGGGCTACTTTGCCTTCTGGACCTTTGATCGCTATAGCGGTGGTACCGGCAAAGAAAATGAGTAACTCGGGCTGATCAAGAACAGCTTTGAATCCTAATTTGTCAATGTAGAAGGACTTAGAACGAGACATGTCGGTAACTCTAACGGCGATATGGTGGACGCCGGGAGTCTTAATATCAATAGGCATATTCATAAGGTGGTTTTAGGTGGTTTTGAATGATTCAGTTCAAAGATGAGCGCTTTGGTCGGAAGCTACAAGAGGCATGCAATCTCAGTCCAGTAATTGCAATCTCAGTCCAGTTGATTGGAAAGAATATCCAGTTAGAGGGCTATTTCTGCTGAAGATATTGGCGACGAAATGCACCAGGTGTGATCTGAAAGGCCTGCTTAAATACCCGATAGAAGTAATCTGGATCTTTGAATCCGGTATCAATAGCAACGGCAGCTATTGGGATCTGGGGATCTTCTAGTAGTTCCTTGGCTTTCTCCAGTCTTATACTCCTAATAAACTTACTGATTGATAATCCAGTTTCTGCTTGTAGCCGTCGATGCAATTGTGAATGGCTGATGCCAATTTCTTGACAAAGGTCAGCAATGGAGTAATTCACCTCGGTCAAATGCGCTTCGATGAGCTGTCGCAATTGCCTTATCATAGGGTCTGCTGCTCCCGTGCTGGTTACTAGCTTTTCTGGTCCTAATAATCGGGTTATGCTTTCTCGCCATTCCTGCTCCTTAATAGGAGTGGCCAGAAATCGATCTGCTTGTTGCCAGTGTCGTCCTATCCCCTTACTAGGGCGGGGAAAACTGGTGCCAATTTGGGTCTTCACAACACTAAGCAGCGGGGCAGTAAGCTCGCGAAAGAGCTCATATTGATAATCCCCTAGACTTTGGGCGTAATGATCAGCAACCGAAAGCTGCTGTAGGCATAGGGCAAATTCCCTTTGCTGGAAGCTGCGTTTAGCCAATTCCTCATACCCTTCTTTTAACAAATGCAGTGCACCGAGCGCTGCGGCCAAGGTAATTCCCTGATCAAGCTCTTGACTAGCCGTTTTAGTTTGTTTTAATACCCAGTGTAAGCGGGATAGATGAATGTAAACCCCGGCTTTGCCATAGCGATCCTCAGTCTGTTGATAGACGGCTAGCGCCTGATTCCAATACTGCTCCGCTTCTCTATAGTTTTTTTGCTCAAAATGTATTCGTCCCATCAGCAAGCTGCAAAAGCCGATCGCCCAGGCATCTCCAATTTCGTGGAATTGTGGAAGACATTGTTCTTCTAGCAGCGATATCGAAGCCGGCAACTCTTGTATCAGATATAAACCCTCGGCGCGAATAGCTCTGGAGAAGGACTTTAGCTGCTGATGCTCTAGTTCATCAAATAATGCCACTGCTTCTTCCACCATCGGAATGGCTTCTTCCATTTTTCCCATCCTAAATAAGGCCCAACCCAAATTGGTTTGTGCGAAGGCAATGCCGCGTTTTGAGTTTTGCTGCCGTTGTATACTCAGGATTTCTCGTTGTAGTTCTTCTACCTTTTCATAGCGCCCCTCATTCATATACGTCCAGGCCAAATTATTCATAGACTTAGCCTGCCCCTGTCGATCCTCCAAAATTTTGGCGATGTCCAGGGCATTCTCTGAGTAAGAGCGACTATGTCCATAATTTCCTAGTCGCCACTCTGACCAGCCTAAATTATTAAGGGCCTTGGCAATTTGCCCCTGATCCTTCGATTTTTTCCAATATTCTAATCCTTCTTTAAAGAAGTCTTTAGCTTGTTGATAATTGCCTCGATTTTGTGCTAGCAACCCTGCACCCTCGAGTAGGTGAGCCCGGTCTAGTTCCTCCTCGATGGGCAAACGGAGTAAGGAATGGATCATTTGTATGCCTTCCTCCAAAAAACCTCGATGCAGGTGGAAACGCCACAGGACGGTACCCGTTTTTACGGCAGTTCTCGGATCATGATCACTCAGCCAGTTAAGTGCGGCCATCACATCTTCATATTCTGCTCCTACTGCCTCAATCCACTCTTGATAATCTGGCCCTGCTGCTAGTTTTTTTCCTTCCATCACGACCTGAGCAAAAAATTCAGCATAGCACTGGAAAAAGTGCTGAGTCTGAGTCTGCTCAGCCAATAATTGGAGCCCATAGTCACGAATGAGTTTTAGCATTCTAAAGCGGGCTTCCTCTCCCACCCCTTCCACCGTTACGATTAAGCTCTTACTGATGAAGGATTCTATCAGGTCAACTACATCTAGGTCTGGGTAGAGTGCAGCTAAGGTATTTAGGTTAAAGCCTGATCTAAAGAAGGAAAGTTGTTGAAATAACTGCTGCTCTTCAGGGGCAAGTAAGTCATAACTCCATTGAATCGTATTCTGGATCGTTTGGTGACGAGGAATGACGTCTCTAGATTTTGTCTTGAGTAGCTGAAGGCTTTGTCCTAAACGCTGAAGAATGGCTTCCGGTGGGAAGAGTTTGATCCTGGCTGCGGCCAGTTCTATGGGTAGCGGTAAGCCGTCTAATCTTTGACAGATTTCCACGATAGATCGAGCATTTTCCTCCGTCAATTGGAAGTTCGGCTTGGAGGCTTGAGCTTTTTGCACAAATAATTGGATGGCATCGAACTTGAGTAGGTCCGACGGCCCAGGATAGAGCTTTACATTGGGTCGACCTAGGCCATCCAAAGGATATTCTATTTCATAAGAAAGATTAAGTACGATTCTACTGGTCACTAAAACTTTGATTCCGGGACAATTCTTAATGAGTTGATCAATCTGCAAAGCGGATTCAATGATCTGTTCCAAATTATCCAAGATGAGCAACATCTCCCTCCCTTGTAGCTTAGCCACAACCTCTGCTAGCCAGTTCTGTTTCGCTTGTGACTTGATGCCTAAGTGTTGGGCAATGTAGAACCCCAAGAGACTAGAATCCTCCACGGTATCCAAAGGAACGAATAGCATACCATCGGAAAATACCGATTCGGCTTGTTCCGCTACTTTGAGCGCCAAACGAGTTTTGCCGATACCTCCAGGACCTAGTAGCGTAATAAGTTGGGTATTGTTTTCTTGGAGTCTGGCTAGGATAGCCTGGATATGATGAGATCTGCCAATAAAGGTATTGGGATAATGCGGGAGCTCTGTATGATGTGGTGTTTGTTGACCCTTCATCTTATATCCGATCCGTCCAGCTAAATTGCGAAATACTTACTTGCAAGTTCATAATCGAGTAAAAGCGGCAATGGATTTCGATCGAAAGAAAAGGTGGTGTTCTTGTTTATCATGTTTAGGCTTGTACTGAGGGAGTACCTCTGATCAAAAAAATCTAGTTGGTAATTAAGCAGTGAACAGCAAAAGGTGAAGCTCGCAACTGGCAGATTGTGGCAGGGTTTAACACACTCGAGCTAGTGTAATCGTACTGGAAAATTACTGGCTTTCTGTTCTTCCAACAAATCAAATTGGGTAAAATGCTGTTTTACTCATTTAAAATACCACAAAAGTGCTATACTTGAAAGTAGAATTTCCTCGATTGTTGTCCTTTCTTTTTTGGCAGTTGGTCAAGAGATCACTTGCCTGCTGCTTCGACATTGTAGTATAAGCTAAAATCACAGCCACATGATTGTTACTAAGAATATCAGTATTTGGAAGCTGCTCCGCTGGTCCGGACACCATATCGTATGGTTGCTGGGAGGATCGGCTGTCCTTGCCCTTGCGTATCGGTTTGAATTCATCAATTTCAATATTCCCTGGTTGCCTATTTCTGTCATTGGTACGGCGGTCGCTTTTTATGTAGGCTTCAAAAACAATAGTGCCTATGACCGCATGTGGGAAGCGCGTAAAATCTGGGGAGCTATTGTAAACAGCAGTCGAGCCTGGGGGATGTATGTGGATGGTTTTGTCAATAACCAATTTGCCAAGCAGGCGAAGACGGAGTCTGAACTACATGGGATCAAGGAGCGTTTGATCTATCGCCATATCGCTTGGTTATATGCCTTGCGCAGTCAGTTGTTAGTGGTTACGAATTGGGAACATGCCAACCAAGGCGGTTTAATGGGGAAAACGGCCAAGTACTATCAAGAAAAATTTGGGGTGGGCCTGGTCGCAGATGAAGTGACAAAAACGGAGCTGAAGCACTATTTGCCACCTCAAGAACATGATCGTTTAGTAGCAAATGTCAATACGGCTACTCAAATTATCAATGAGCAGTCTCGAGAACTTTCGGACCTCCGAGCAGCGGGATTGATCGATGACTTCCGACATATGGAAATGAGTAAGGCCCTGTATGACTTCTATGTTCATCAAGGGAAATGCGAAAGGATCAAGAAGTTTCCTCTTCCCCGCCAATACGCGAACATCAGTAGATATTTTGTAGGCATCTTTATCTTGTTGTTGCCTTTCAGCATGATTCCAGAGCTGATGAAGCTAGGTGAGTGGGGCTTCTGGACCTCCATCTTGATAACGGCACTAATTGGATGGGTGTACGTGATGATGGAAGTCACTGGAGACTATTCGGAGAATCCTTTCCAAGGGATGGCCAATGATATCCCGATGTTATCACTCTGCAGGGTCATAGAAATTGACCTGCGAGAGATGTTAGGTGAAAATGATCTTCCTCCTGGTATTCAGGCAAAAGGAGGTGTTTTGATGTAGTGCTACTTTAAGGTTTTGAGTACTTACTTTTTCAACGATTAAAAGCAAATAAAAAAGGCTATCTTTCTGTATCCAGAAATAAATAGAGCCTTCAACAAATTGAACTAAATGATTATGAGCGATAAAAGAGAATTTGATGTAATTGTATGGGGAGCAACCGGCTTTACCGGAAGATTGGTAGCCGAATATATTTATCAACAGTACGGTGGTCAGGATATTGTCCGTTGGGCTATGGCTGGACGGAATCAATCTAAGTTGGAAAAAGTGCGGGCAGAGGTGGCTGATGATACCATTCCTTTGATCACGGCGGATAGCCAGGATGAGGAAAGCTTGGTTGCGATGGTAAAGCAAGCTAAAGTGATTGCTACAACGGTAGGTCCTTATGGGAAGTATGGATCAAAGTTGGTAGCAGCCTGCGTTGCTCATCAAACACACTACTGTGACCTAGCTGGAGAAGTTTTGTGGATGCGTCAGATGATCGACGAATATCATGAAGCTGCTAAAGCCAATGGGACCAAGATCGTGCACACTTGTGGTTTTGATTCTATTCCATCTGACATGGGCGTGTTTTATATGCAGCGGGAGGCCATGGCTAAGACGGGCAAACCAGCTAAGCGGATCAAAATGCGCGTGCGTGCTTTTAAAGGGGAGATGAGTGGAGGTACTTACGCCTCCCTTAATGATACCTTGGAAAAAGCCCAGGCTAACAAGAAGTTATATGGAGTCTTGATGAATCCCTACAGTCTCAATCCGGAAGGAGAACAACAAGGCCCGGATAAACCAGATCTACAAAGCGTTATCTATGATAAAACGGCTAAGTCCTGGATTTATCCCTTCATCATGGCAGGGATAAATACCAAAGTGGTACGGCGGAGCAATGCTTTGGCAGGGTTTCCTTATGGCAAGGACTTCAGGTACGATGAGGCCGTCATGAGTGGCGATGGCATGGGGGGGCGATTGAAAGCCTATGGCAATGCCGCTACCCTGGGGGTGCTGATGATGGCGAAACCTGGTTCGATGATGAAAGGTCTAGTAGATCGCGTACTGCCCAGCCCTGGCGAAGGTCCTAACGCAGCTAAGCGGGAAGCTGGCTTCTATAATCTTCGCTTCTTTGTGACCCTGGACGATGATTCGATGGCTCTCGGTAAGGTGACTGGGGACCGGGATCCGGGCTATGGCTCCACTAGCAAAATGTTGGCAGAGGCAGCTATTGCGTTGGCTCAAGATAAGACGCCGGAGGTGGCGGGTGTACTTACCCCAGCCGTAGCCATCGGTGAACCGCTACTGACGCGTTTGGAGGCGAATGCTGGCTTAACTTTTTCCTTTGAAGTATTGGACTAACGTAACTGCCCTTTGGTAAATGATGAGATAGAGTCAGAAGTATGAGTAGTACCAAGCAAAAAATATTGACTGCGGCCCTGAAGCTATTCAATAAAGACGGGATAGTTAATGTTAGACTACAGCATATTGCCGATGAGGCATTTGTCAGCGTTGGGAATCTAGCTTACCATTACAAGAATAAGGAAGCGATCTTGTTAGCCTTATATGGCGAGTTAGCCAAGCAGCAGGATCATCTGTTGGCTGAATACCGAATCGTGCCTTTATTCGATAATATCGACCGGCTCATTCATCACACGTTCCAGCTACAACAAGCTTATATTTTCTTCTATTTGGATACACTGGAGATTATGAGAGCCTATCCCTCTATTGGTGAGACGCACCAGCAGCGGATAGACTCACAGATTGCTCAGTTGAAGGTCATCATAGATTTCAATGTATCGCGAGGAGCATTGATCGAAGAATCCTTGGATGGTGTGTATTCACAGTTGGCAGAACAACTTTGGATGACCTTGGATCTGTGGTTAACCCAGCACTCTATTAGGACCAGTCAAACCGCTACGGTGCACTCCTACCGCCTTGCTGTTTGGAACCTGTTTATCCCCTACTTTACAGACATGGGTAGGCTGGAATATGGACAAATGCTGCAAATGCCTTACGACTTTTACTTTTAGACCTGTCCCAAATTCTGTAGATTTGCAATTCAAATAATTAGGTATTGCTTTCTAATTCAATGAATTAATGAACGAATTTTACCTAGATGACGGCAGCTATGATGAGCTACTTAATCTACTGAATAATCAGCATTTTGTAGAAAAGGCAGGTTATCAGACTGATATGGAGTTCCTTTCTGATGATTGGTGGTTGAGGGATACAGCTGTAATTGAAAACGTTGTTAAGCGAGATGGGATGTGGGAGATTCACCTGGTTTTTGCTCATCACTTGCAGCCACAAAAGCTGATCAAAAGAGTAATTGCGAGGTATGCATCCAAGGATAAAGCCGAAATGAGTGCTTGGTACATGAGACGATTGGCAGCAAAAGATCAACGCGGGACACTAAAGGTCAATCTAGATGATTTTGGCTTTTGTTACAGTTAAGTACTGATCTTTTGTTTAAAGAACTGACTGATAAGGAGGCCGGGAAAGGCTGAAGACTTAAAACTTGTTTCTTGTAAAACTTTTTCCCGGCTTTGACAGAAATAAAATATCACCTATCTGATGGCGGACTTAAATACGAAGCAAAAAATTATAAAGGCTTCCATTCGTCTATTCAATGAGAATGGATTGGCCAACGTACGTCTGCAGCAAATTGCGAACGAAATCGGCATCAGCCCGGGAAACCTGGCGTATCACTTCCGAAATAAGGAGGCAATTATTGAGGCGGTCGACGAAGATCTGTTTGAAGAAGCCGCCGAGATTCTTTCCACCTACCGTATTTTCCCCAATTTAATAGACTTTGACAATCAGCTTTCAAAGTACTATTCATTTATTCAGAAGTATCCGTTCTATTTTCTAGACATGCTCGAAATACAGCGGCAGTATCCAGAAATGCATTCAAAACGTCAAGTGCAAGTCTGTAAGATGATCAGTCAGATCCATAAAAGATTTGCCTTCAACCAGAGCCGGGGACTGATTCTAGAAGAGCCACGTGCTGGCCTTTACAATGAAATTGCTGAAGCTATTTGGGTTCTAATTACATTCTGGGTTCCACAAAATCTAATTCGTGGTTCGGAAGCTTCGATGAATGTCTTGGAGTTTAAGCAAATGATCTGGAACCAGGTGTATCCCTACTTTACGGATCAAGGCCAAGCGGAATTCGAACAACTGATTCGACCTTTGCTGAAACAACGTTCAGCCGGAAGCTAAGCTGACTTCTGCCCCTGCCAAGCTTAACCCTTTCTAACAAGACCTAAGTTCCAATAGTACTTTTTCTCGCAATTAAGTATACCTTTAAGGCAAGCTATTCTGCTGTGCACTTTGATTGATCCAAGAGAGCTGGAGAATCCTCAATACTAATGCCTATGACTAACCTGATCTGGTTAAAGGGGGGAGCATGTAGCGGCAATACCATGTCCTTTCTCAATGCCGAGCAACCGTCGGTTATTGAATTGGTGACGGATTTTGGTATTCGTATCCTCTATCACCCCTCGATCGGTTTGGAAATCGGGGAGCAAGTAAATGAAGTGCTGAATGAGGCGCTTTCCGGGGAAGTACCGCTGGACATCTTTGTATTTGAAGGCTCCGTGATCCAAGGCTATAATGGCAGCGGCAATATGAATTTCTTTGCCGGCCGCCCTACTAAAGACTGGGTGGTAGAGTTAGCAAAAGTGGCGCAGTATGTGGTTGCCATCGGAGATTGTGCCACCTGGGGTGGAATCATGGCTGTACCTCCAAATCCGTCGGAATCCACCGGCATGCAATTCCATAAAAAAGAGAAAGGCGGTTTCTTGGGTCAAGATTTTAAATCAAAAAGCGGTTTCCCTGTCATTAATATTCCCGGTTGTCCGGCGCATCCCGATTGGATGACTCAAATTTTGGTAGCCATCGCAAATGGCCGTATGGGAGATGTCTTGCTGGATGACTATCATCGGCCTAAGACTTTCTTTACAGATTTTGTACAAACAGGCTGCACCAATGCGACTTCCTTTGCTGATCGAGTAGAAGGTCGATTTGGTAAAAGAGGAGGGTGTCTCTTTTATGAGGTCGGATGTCGCGGACCTATGACCCGAGCCTCCTGCAATCGAATCCTGTGGAATCGAACCTCTTCTAAAACCAGAGCTAATCACCCCTGTCTGGGCTGTACAGAACCAGGCTTCCCACATCATGATCTAAAGAAAGGAAGCGTCTTTAAGACGATGAAGTACCTTGGGCACTTTGTAAAGGAAGTACCTGAGGGAGAAAGTAAAATTGGACATTACTTCAAGACAGCCCTACATACTCCCTTCAAGAACGCAAAGAAGAGAGACCTTTCTAAGTAATACCCCTACCCTATTTTTCCCATTATCTGAAGACCTAAAACGGAGAATTTGCCTATGCATATCCCTTATCTAGAACAAGTCTAGATTAGAATAGGCTTTCAATAAGTTAGGTATTTAATTAAAAAAATTAGAAAACCTTTTCTAATTAAGTCCAAGTTATTATATTTGGACAACCTACTATTTTGTAGAACAAGATTTCTGTTTCTCAGACGGGATCGAAACATTATAGACAAACAAAAACATCCTTTCATCATGGCTAATGTATTATGGCTACAGGGTGGGGCATGCAGTGGTAACACGATGTCCTTTCTCAATGCAGAGGAACCTACAGTTGTGGAACTAATTGTAGACTTCGGAATTAACATCTTGTGGCACCCAACCGTAGGCCTAGAAATTGGACATCAAGTAAGCGACCTGCTGAACGATTGTATTTCTGGCAAAACCCAATTAGATATTTTTGTTTTTGAAGGTTCGGTAGTACAGGGGCCTAATGGAACGGGTAAAATGAACTACTTCGCGGATCGGCCTATGCAGGATTGGATCAAGGAATTATCCGAAGTGGCTCAGTTTGTCGTGGCAGTTGGAGACTGCGCTACCTGGGGCGGTATTCCGGCAGTTCCGCCTAATCCTAGCGAATCTACTGGATTCCAATTTCACAAGAAGGAAAAAGGAGGATTCCTTGGTGCGGATTTCGTATCTAAAGGTGGATTGCCAGTGATTAATAGCACATCCTGACTGGATCACGCAAATCCTGGTAGCTATTTCCACGGGAAGGATTGGAGATGTTTTGATCGACGAATATCATCGTCCAAAAACGTTTTTCACGGACTTCGTTCAGAATGGCTGCCCTAATGCGGTAGCTTTTAGTGAAAAGGTAGATGGCCACTTTGGTAAGCGTGGTGGTTGCTTATTTTATGAAGTAGGTTGTAGAGGACCAATGACTCGAGCAAGTTGTAATCGCATCCTATGGAATCGACATTCCAGTAAGACCAGGGCTAATCACCCCTGCTTGGGATGTACCGAACCCGGTTTCCCCCACCATGATCTGAAGAAAGGATCTGTCTTTAAAACCATGAAATATTTAGGATTCTTGCCTCAAGAGACACCTCCTGGTGAGCCTAAGCTATTCTACTATTTCAAAGCTGGTGTGGGTAAGGTATTGGGATCGCCTGATTCTGCCAAGAACTATGGTAATTCGAAATAAACGAGGCGTACTGATAAATTTGCAACATTCAAAAACGAAGAAAAATGTCTTTAAAAGAATTAAATATATCTCCAGTAGGCCGGGTTGAAGGGGATCTGGACGTGAAGGTTTACATGGAAAATGGGGTGGTGACTAGAGCACATACCCAAGCGGCTATGTTTCGCGGTTTTGAAAAAATATTACAAGGTAAAGATCCACAATCAGGCTTAATCGTGACACCTAGGGCTTGTGGAATCTGTGGAGGTTCTCACCTCTATTGCGCCTCTTCAGCCTTGGACGTGGCCTGGCAAACGACCTTGTCTCCCAATGCACTTCTACTAAGAGCCATCGGTCAAGCAGCCGAAACTATTCAAAGTATTCCAAGATGGTTTTATGCCATTTTTGCTACCGATATGGCCAACAAGAAATTCGCCAACAAGCCGCTTTATCAGGAGGTGGTTAAAAGATGGGCTGCTTACGTGGGAACTTCCTTCCAAACGGGAGTTACCGCTTCGGGTCGTCCGGTCGAAGTATATGCGCTATTTGGTGGACAGTGGCCGCACTCTAGCTATATGGTACCGGGTGGTGTGATGTGTGCTCCCACCTTGAAGGATATTACGCGGGCACATGCCATCATGAATCAATTCCGTAATGATTGGCTGGAGCCTGTCTGGTTGGGTTGTTCCATCGAGCGCTACATGCAGATCAAGTCTTGGGATGATATGATGGAGTGGTTGAATGAAAATGAATCTCATTTTAACAGTGATCTGGGACTACTATTGCGCGCTGGAATTGAATTTGGTTTGGATAAATTCGGTCAAGGTGTAGGTAAATTCCTTGCATGGGGCACTTATCTACACAAGGACATGTACAATAAGCCGACCATTGAAGCTCGAAATCCAGCAGTGATCAGCTCTTCCGGATTCTGGGATGGTAAAAACTACCATGCTGCAGATCACATGCAAGTAGCCGAGCACGTGAAGCATGCTTGGTACATGAACCAGGCGGATGCCCTACACCCATTTGATGAACCAGCTCCGATGGCCTCTACAGATTCCAGAACATTGGAGAACTCTGATTTCAATGATAAATACAGCTGGGCGAAAGCGCCTCGATTTATGGGGCACGCGGCTGAGACTGGACCATTGGCTCGTGTAATTATGAACGCCAATCCAGCTAATGCAGCTCACCAGATCCAAGATCCCTTATTCGGGGATATCATGGAGAAGATGGGCCCATCTGTATTCACCAGAGTGCTGGCTCGCGTACACGAAGCACCTAGGATTTATACTTTAATAAATGACTGGTTAAGCCAAGTTCGGCTTGATGACGAATTTTACATCAAACCTACCGAAAGAGATGGTATTGGTTGGGGTGCAACGGAGGCTGCTAGAGGAGCCTTGGCACACTGGATCAAGATCAAGAATGGTGTGATCGAGAATTACCAGATCATTGCGCCGACGACTTGGAATGTTGGTCCTAACGATAGCGAAGGAAAAGCAGGACCGATTGAATCCGCACTAGAAGGAACAGAGATTGAGGATCCACACGATCCGGTAGAAGTAGGTATGGTAGCTCGCTCCTTCGATTCTTGCTTGGTTTGTACCGTTCATGCGCATGACAACAAGACGGGCAAGGAGTTGGCAAAATTCAAATTGTAAATTCGAATATTCTTAGCTTACATAAACCCGTCAATTCTATTTGGCGGGTTTCTTTTTTAGAATCCGTAAATTGAGGGAATGACTACGGTAAACAGCACCATGACTAAGAAAACAGCGGTATTAGGGTTTGGAAATCCGGTACGGGCCGATGATGGGGTCGGAATTTATGTGATTGATGAACTCAAGAAGCAAATCGGTGAAGTTGAGAACGTTAGCCTATTTGATATGGGAACTTCCGCTTTTGAAGTGCTTTTTCAACTCAAGGGGCATGATCGCATCATTCTTGTGGACGCAGTGGTTAACACTGGAGAACCGGTAGGAACTGCCTATAAATTACCCGCATCTGCCGTTGAGGCGGAGATAGAAGATGATCCGCTAGTCTTTCTACACAGTTTGAAATGGAGTCAAGCTCTTTCTTATGCCAAAAAGATGTTAGGCGATGCTTATCCAGAAGATATTGTGGTTTATTTGATTGCGATAGACAGCACTAAATTTAATGTCGGAATGACTGAGGAAGCCAAAGTTGGAGGTAATAAAGTAGTGGAATTGCTATTACAAGAATTAAAAGCTTGACCGATGTTTATTCCACCACAAAAGATGCAGCAAGGTTTAAGGACGGGCGCTAGCCTAGAGGGTAAGGTGCAATTGAAATCATCTCACCTCGTCATTGATCACGAGATCGCAGCTGAGATCTTTGGAGATGCTCTCAACGCGAATGTAGTCTACTATCCGGATCGAAGGACCTTGCTAGTAGCACCAGAGAGTGATGAATTGTTTAAGCAACTGCATAAAGCCAAACAGCATATGCTGAAAGGGCGCAATGCCAAGGGAGACAAAACCATTGCCCTGCACGAATTACTAATTGATCATGAAATCGATCACACAGATCGAGTTTTAGCCTACCGTAACCAGAAAGAATTAAGCCTATTGAATGTGACACTATAATCCGGTCTGTATGTATATTTCTCCAAATATCCCCTTCTATGGCCGCACAGATTTTCTTGGGAAACGAGAAGATTTCAAGTTATTAATAGAGGATAAATGGCTGATGAATACAGAGGTTCAATATCAGCTTTTGGAGCGGAAAGGCTTATGGCATTTAACCATGATTTACATCGCGATCGAAAATCCATTCAAACTCATTTGTAGAAAGATCGATATCTACAACTCAGAGAAAAAGGCTAAAACCTTTGCCCGTATTTTACAACGCGGCATCCGGAAAGATGCGAGAGGAACTTTAAAAACAAACAGAGATGTTATCCATATTTGCGACAACTGACTTTCATGAACAAATCCAGGCAATTATCCATAAAGAAGAGCGTTTACATGAGCTGGTAAGCGTGCTAGATCTGTTGGAAAATCGCCCCATTCCTAGTGCTCATTCCGTGCTGATCAAGAATGGCGAGATTGCTTTTCCTTTGGATTGGCTTAATTTCCAACCACCCTTTCTATTACCAGAAGAAATAGCACTTACAGAAGCTAACCTACTGGGCATCCTGTTTGCTAAGCTCAATAATTACGAGAAGGCTTATTATTATCTCCAAGAAGCCAATCCTTCCCTGTTTAAGGAATTAGATTTTATCAATCGGCTACAACAAGGTATCCCGGTTGACCCTAATGAACTGACCTCCCATTACTCTCCTTTCGAGGAGTATCGGCTAATGCACAACAATGCCATTCTTCGGCATTATGCGGCTACATCGGACAATTTCGACTTGGAGAAAACGGTCTACTTTTATGAGGAGGCACTTAAAAGTGCTCCCAACGAAGATTACCATGCCTTTTCCTCTCGACAGTTGGCCCTTTTACTGATTGATTTGCAACATGCAGATAAGGCTACGGAACTCCTAGAAAAAGTCAACCCTGAGCATTTGTCAAGAGAGGCGAAGATAGAGTGGCAACATACCTTGTGTCAGTCTTGGATGCAACAGTTGACAGTGCCTTATGATCTAGAATTATTAGAAAAACTTAAGTCTACACTCTGGGAAGTATTGCAATCCTATGAAAAATCAGAGCGAAAAGCGGAAACGGGCTTACTGTTGCTAGATGCGGCCCATATTGCTAATATTTCTGAGAGTTATTCAGAGTCTTTGGGCTATTCCACTAGAGCTATTAAGATCTTTACCGAAGAGGGGCTAGCGGAATTAGCGGGAAATGCTCAATACCGGAAAGGAACGCTCCTCTATACCTGGGCTCAAAATGGAAATCCACAATTCTATAAGCCGGCGATTGAAAGTTATCAAGAAGCTTTAAAGGTATTCCGGAAAGAAGTAGCGCCCGACGTCTTCGCTGATATCCATCATAATCTTGCCGTCTTGTACAGCGATATGCCATCAGAGCAGAAAAAGAAGAGCATTTGGGCAGGGATTGCCGTGTCTTCTTTTGATGAGGCCCTACGGTTTTTTACCAAAGAGAGATACCCCTATCAATATGGGATGATCTGCAACAATTATGGCAACGCTTTCACCAAATTCCCGCCTGCCGTCCTTACTGATAATCACGAGAAAGCACTCTTCTACTACCAGGAAGCATTGGATGTTCGCACCAAAGCGCACCCTTACGAAAGGGCGATTACCCTTTTAAATTTCTTGGAGGCTAGCTGGGATGTCGGAAACGATCCCGATTCTTTCAATGAACAGCGTTTTCAGGATATGTTGATGAAGGCCGAAGAAGTGAAAACATTGGTTGATCATGAGGAAATGATTGCGGAAGCCAATAAGCACTTGGCACTTTTAGAAAAACTAAGGGCTACGGTTGTCCTATAGCACGCAAAGGAATTTACTTATGCATGAGATTTCACTGGTAAGAAACATATTCGCTACACTCGAATCTGAGTTTTCCAAGGACGACCTGGGAACTATGACAGCTATTGATATGAAGATCGGATTGCTGGCTAATGTCGAACCGATCTTGATGCAAAATGCCTTTGAAGCTGTTACTACAGCCGAGGAAAAATACCAGACCGTCAGACTTAATATCGAACTCATACCGATAGAAATCTTTTGCCCGGATTGTGAGACTCAGTCGACTATTGAAAACTACAAATTTGCCTGTTCCAGCTGCGGCAAGCCCAATAACAATGTGGTCAAAGGAACTGAGTTATTGATTCATCGGGTGCATTTTGATCAAGAAGAGGAAGTTGCAACTAAATAGATTTGCCGAAGAAGGATAGTTTTAATTCTATTGCTCCTACCCTATTTATGCTGTCAAAATTTGTACTACCTATCGCTAGTCGGGTATATGATCAATTGGATGTATACTGGAAACGGCATCATACCCATGAGACCATCAGCCGCTTACTGGTTTATGCCTTCCTAGCTGGCTTGATCATTGCGGAATTGGCCGTGCGGCACTGGCTTCCCTTCGAAAACAGTATTCATAATCATTTCTTTGCTGTGGAGCTAGCCTTCACCTTATTGCTATTGACTGAATTATTGGCGCTGATCTTTGTGTTGCCGAATTCAGTGGGGGTATCTGTAGGTAAGCAATTAGAGATCCTATCCCTAATCCTGATTAGATCGGCTTTTAAGGAATTTAGTCATTTTGAAGAGCCTGTGATCTGGAATAATCTCGATGGGCCTGTGCTCAAGATGGTCGCTGATGCCTTTGGAAGTTTAGCCATCTTCATTGTCATAGGAGTATACTACCGGACACAGAAACGGATAAGACTGACGGAGAGTCAGGAAGAACATCAACAATTTATAGACTTTAAGAAGTTGGTCGCAGTGATGCTATTGATCGTCTTTCTTATCATCGGCCTTTTCGATGTTTGGTCCTTCTTTGAAAATGGAAGTTATCTCAGCTCGTTCAACACGTTCTACACGGTGTTGATCTTTAGTGACATTCTGATTGTCCTGATAGCCCTCAGGTATACACTCGAATACCCTAAGATTTTTCGTTATTCTGCCTTTGTACTAACAACTGTCCTGATTCGGATTTCACTAACGGCTCCCCCCTACCTGAATGCGGCTTTAGGAATTGTGGCTTCACTTTTCCTATTGGCAATGACCTTTGCTTTTAACTACTTTTTGCAAGAAGAACGCCCTAATCAATCTACCAGATTGGCGGGAAGAAATTAGAAAATGTTTTCTAAACTCTGGAGTTTCTTTTCTAATTCAAATCATCTCCATAACTTACTTCTGTTGCGATGATAATTCTTCAATTGCAACGAACAATACGAAGCTATAAAAAAGGATTTTCCAGCAAAAAAATAAGCGATTCAACATGGACAAAGTACAGAAATCAACTAAGGCTGCACGGGGTACGGTAACCTGTGATAACACGACTATGCACTTGCTCAAAGCCAATGATTTTGTGGCGGAAAGCATCCGGAAGCGGATGACAGCGCAAAACATTATGCTGATTAATATCACCTCTTCTGCCGGTAGTGGTAAGACTACCCTCCTTCAAGAAACAGCCAGACGAATCGGTGATAAGGTCAACATGAAGATTTTGGTGGGGGACCTGGAGACAGAGCGAGATGCAGATCGACTCCGTGATGTGGGCGTTGATGCCCTACAGATTGTCACCGGAGGCATTTGTCACCTAGAGGCTCAAATGGTGTGGCAGGCGATGGAAAGTCTGGATTTAGAAGGAGTGGAATTGCTGATCATTGAAAATGTAGGGAATTTAGTTTGCCCAGCTTCCTTTGATTTAGGGGAAGATTATCGCGTTACCTTAATAGCCACAACCGAGGGGGATGACAAACCTAAGAAGTACCCTCGTATGTTTCTAACCAGCGAAATGATGTTGGTATCGAAGGTGGACCTGCTAGAGTATTTACCGTTTTCCGTTGATGCCGTAGTAGCTGACGCAAGAGATGTTAATCCTGATATCAAGGTGTTGGAAGTGTCTAGTACCAAAGATGTGGGCATTGACGAATGGTGCAATTGGCTGTTGGAAAAGGTTAAGGAAAAACAAGAAGCCAAGCAGGAAGCTGCCGTGTAATGACCACCTGGCATATCCATATTGAAGGTCAAGTGCAAGGAGTAGGTTTTCGGCCCTTTATTTTCGGTCTAGCAAATAAGCTTGGGCTGAAGGGCTGGGTCAATAATACTACCGATGGGGTACATATTGTTTTTAATGCCACGGCGTCCGAAGCCTTGGCATTGAAAGACACGATTTTAGCAACGGCTCCAAGCCTCAGTAGAATTACGGCACTGGAATTGCGGGAAGAATCCCCAAGCACTTTCACACAATTTGAGATTGTGCACAGTGAGGCATCGGCAACACCTAACCTTCTGCTTACACCCGATTTTGCGCTTTGTTCTGCTTGTCGAGAGGAAGTAAGAACGGAGAAGGATCGTCGGTACGATTACCCTTTCACCACTTGTACGAATTGCGGCCCACGCTTTTCGATTATTAAAATACTTCCTTACGATCGGGTGAACACCACTATGGCGCCCTTTGACATGTGTCCGAGCTGCCAATCGGAATATGACGACCCCTTGGATCGACGCTATTACTCACAAACCAATTCCGATCCAGACTGTAGTGTTTTACTAACCTTATACGATGCGGATCGCCAAGAAATTAGCCAGGCTACGAAGGAGATTCTTGACTACATTCCCCAAGCATGGGAGGTGGGAAAGATTGTAGCCATTAAAGGTATTGGTGGGTATTTGCTTACCTGCGATGCTTCTAATGAGACTGCTGTAGCTGAATTGCGTAATCGAAAGCACCGCCCCAGAAAACCCTTTGCAGTGATGTACCCAAGGGAAAAGCTAGCTCAGGATTTCAGCACGGATCAAGAAGAATGGAAGACTTTGGATAGCCCAATTGCACCGATCGTACTATTGGATAAATCCCTAGATACGCCCGCATTTAATGGGGTGAGCCCTGGTTTGGAGCAGGTGGGGGTGATGATACCTTATGCCCCTCTGTTTGAATGTCTTCTCCAGCGATTTAGCAGAGCGATTGTGGCTACGAGTGGTAATCTTAGCAACTCGCCGATCGTATATCAGGATGATAAGGCCATTAAGGAACTAGCTGGAGTTGCTGATCTGGTTTTGGTGAATAATCGGGAGATCGTGATTCCGCAAGATGATAGTGTGTTAACGCATACCCCTTTCCAAAAACAAAGAATAATAATACGTCGGTCGAGAGGCCTGGCCCCGACTTACATAAACCCTGACTTGGATCTTCCAAAAGAAGAGCTGTTGGCTATGGGTGCCATGCTCAAAAGCACCTTTAGTCTGCTTAAATCGAGCAATGTCTATGTGAGTCAGTATCTAGGTGATCTAGAGCATTTTGATGCACAATTGCATTATCAGCATACGATTCAGCATTTCTTAAATCTATTCCGCAGCAAGCCAGAGGTCATATTGATAGATCAGCATCCGGGTTACCCTTCTACCCAGATCGGAAAAGAATTGGCCGCAGAGTATGGCATATCAGTGTATCCCGTGCAGCATCATCATGCGGCATACCAAGGAGCCGATACTAGGGATGATATGGGATGGTACTGGTTTAGGCCTGGATCAACAGATTTGGGGAGGAGAGTTCTTTGTTTATGAAAACTACGCCTTCAAACGGAGTCATCACTTTGCCTATTTTGATTTCATACTAGGTGATAAAATGCCCCGTGAACCTCGTATTTCTGCCCTATCTATTTGCTGGGAAATCGAAGGCGCACAGGCATTATTGCGCGAGAAATTCATTGAGCAAGAATGGAAGCTTTATTCCAAGTTGTTGGCCAAAGACCCGCCGCTACAAACCTCCAGTCTGGGGCGCATTTTTGATGCAGTTGCCTCTTTACTGGGGATATTGGATATACAAACCTATGAGGGGGAAGCGGCTATGAGATTGGAAGCGGCAGCAAAACGGTATTTCAGGACTTCAGGTCTAGATAATGTAGGATCGTACTTCGATCAGAGCTTGATTGCTTCGGAGATTCCTACTCATGTGCTAATCAACGGACTCATCAAGGATCATCAAGCAGGGAAATCCACGGAATATATAGCAGCCAAATTCCATGCTTCTCTGGCGATTTTGATTAAGGCCGTAGCAAAAGGGCTAAATATCAAAAAGCTAGCTTTTAGTGGTGGGGTGTTTCAAAATGGCATACTAGTAGATCTCATACATCATCACATGGGTCAAGATTTTGAGCTCTTTTTTCATCAGGAACTGTCGCCCAATGATGAGAATATCTCCTTTGGACAGCTAGTCTGCTATCAGATAGACCAACGTAAGCAAGCAATAACAAACAATAAAACAAACGATCATGTGCTTAGCGATTCCAGGTAAAATCAAATCCATTGAATCCAAATTTGATGGATTGGTACGAATGGCAAAAGTCTCCTTCGGGGGCATTATCAAAGAGGCCAGTTTGGAAATGGTTCCACAGGCGAAGGTGGATGATTATGTGCTTGTGCACGTGGGGGTAGCCATCAGTGTGGTCGATGAGGTAGAAGCTAAAAAGACCTTTCAGTACCTCGAAGAAATGGGAGAAGTGGAGGAAGAACTTAATATCTCTGATTTCCTTCCGGATAAGAAAGAGTATACGGATTAGAGCTGGAGATTTGCCAAAAGAACAACTGTTTTCAGACCAAAAACATTGCGATGAAATTTTTAACGGAATATAGAGATCCAGATCTCGCCAAGCGATACTTAGAAGGAATTCAGCAAACGGTGACTCGTCCCTGGACGATCATGGAAGTTTGCGGCGGGCAGACGCATAGCCTCGTGAAGAATGGAATTCTGAATATGTTACCCAAGGAAATCAATATGGTACACGGGCCAGGTTGCCCGGTGTGTGTAACGCCTCTTCATTTGATTGATAAGGCAGTGTACTTGGCTGAGGAGAAGGACGTTATTCTGTGCTCTTATGGGGATATGCTACGAGTGCCAGGCTCGGAAAAGAGCCTGCTAGAAGTCAAAGCTAATGGGGCCGATATCAGAATCTTATACTCGCCGCTAGAGGCCGTGAATATTGCACAGCAAAACCCCGATCGAGAGGTCGTTTTCTTTGCCGTAGGCTTTGAAACTACCGCGCCAGCAAATGCCCTGTCGGTAGTTCATGCACATCGCCTAGGTTTGAAGAACTACTCCATTTTGGCCTCCCACGTTTTGGTTCCACCAGCCATTGAGGCAGTGATGGAGGATGAGGAAAGCCATATCCAGGCTTTTTTGGCTGCTGGGCACGTTTGTACCATCATGGGCACCCTGGAATACTATCCGTTGGTGGAACGCTTCAAAGTCCCTGTCGTCATCACCGGTTTTGAACCCGTTGATCTTTTACAAGGAATTTTGATGACGGTAAAGCAATTGGAGAAGGGAGAAGCGAAAGTAGAGAATCAATATTCCCGGATGGTGAAAGAAATGGGTAATCCCATGGCGCAGGACACCATTTACGAGGTTTTTGAGGTCACGGATCGGCTATGGCGCGGCATGGAAGTGATACCCATGAGTGGTTATGAAGTGAAGGAAAAATATGCCGAATTTGATGCGAAGCGCAAGTTTAATGTAAATATCGCCGAAGCCCCAGAGAACGAAGAATGTATTGCTGGTGAGATCATGAAAGGGATCAAGAAGCCATTCGAGTGTCCCAATTTTGGCACCAAATGCAAACCTGAAAATCCATTGGGCGCGCCTATGGTTAGCTCGGAAGGGGCATGCGCTGCCTACTACCATTTTTCAGGGATGATCAACCAGTTGGAAGGCCAAACTGCATGAAGATCTTATTCCTGACCACATCCTTCAACGGTATGGCTCAACGCGCTTGGCTTGAGCTGGATCGACTTGATCATCAAGTCAAGGTGCAGATCGCTTCCAGCGAAGCGGTCATGCTGACAGCCGTGCAGGAATTTCAGCCAGAATTGATAGTGGCCCCATTTCTAAAAGCCAAAATACCGGAAAGCATTTGGCGGAATCATTTGTGTCTAATCATCCACCCAGGAATTGTAGGGGATAGAGGAGCCTCTTCGCTGGATTGGGCCATCTTGAATGAGGAAAAAGAATGGGGTGTGACGATTTTAGAAGCGACCGAGAAAATGGACGCCGGGGATATTTGGGCTTTCTATAATTTTCCAATGCGAGCAACTAGCAAAGCCAATCTCTATCGGCATGAAGTTGCTCAGGCCGCCATGAAGGGCTTGTTGGAAGTGATTGATCATAAAATGGATCCGAGTTTCCGCCCTACCCCATTAGATTACTCAGATCCGGAGGTTCGAGGCCGATGGAACCGAAGCCTACGTCAATCTGATCTCCAGTTCTCCTGGGAAGATAAAGCCAGCGATATACTGCGGAAGATTCGTGCCGCGGATAGTGCTCCAGGAGTGTTAATTGAGCTTTATGGCGTCAAGTACTATGCCTTTGGAGGACATTTGGAAGCGGAAATGCAAGGCCCGTCTGGCAAGGTTCTGGCACGGCGAGATAAAGCCATTTGCGTAGCGGCTGGTGAGCAAGCCATCTGGCTAACACACCTTAGGGCTAGCGATGAGGGGGCAATTAAGCTGCCAGCTACCCTAGCCTTGGGACAGGCTGCTGAAGCCCTCCCAAATCATGCGATAAGTCCGTTTGAAACTAGGACTAAATCGACCTATCAGGAAATTCGATATGAGGAGGACGGGGAAGTTGGGTATCTCCATTTT
>ENA-UENX01000299-UENX01000299.1-marine-metagenome-genome-assembly--contig:-NODE-299-length-24727-cov-152.463270_pt1 | contig 24727 bp, 14 predicted proteins | sample MGYA00237875_ERZ529327 | MGnify/ENA primary metagenome ERZ529327 (study PRJEB26372, sample SAMN05368347) | marine metagenome | biome: cultured habitat; feature: ocean water; material: water; isolation... | reverse complement strand
TTTTTACTATTTTTTCACTAAAGTCCCGATAAAATAATTTTACCAAGCTGACTTTAGTGATTTAAATTATTTTGATTACCTTGTCATAAAATGATAAATTTATTGGTAGTAAGCAATAGGAGAAACTGGAGTCAAATAATGTTTATGATTTTTTTACTATTTGAGAATTACTCAATCATCTATAAAGAATGAAATAGGATGATAAATTGTTATAAGTATGATTTTGCTATAGTAGAAAAATTATTTTTTTTCTACTACCTAATTACTTAAAATTTATAACGTAATTCTTGTTTAATCAATTGGAAATTATCTGATAATTTTGTGTTCCTTTTTTGATTAATTAATTTTTTTAGCTTGATAATTATTTATTGAAAGATTAGCGAGGCTCTTTTTTTTACTTGCCTTCCTTGAATTTAATATTTTCAGTCTATTACTTGATAATTTAATTGTTGAAATAAATCCTTCATACTAACTATATTTTTATCCATTATATATTTTTATCAGACTGGCATAAATGAAGATGTATCTAACACCGCATCATCTTTTATTGGTAATTGTTGAAAATATATATAACTACTTTAGGAAAATTTATTAGAATTATAAATTATTAATTAGCCTTTCTTTCTTTTGCTCCATTTTTCATACTCAATAACTTTTTTATAAGATTCAAAAATTATGATGTTATAGATGAATTAGATTATTTTCTCAATAATACAAAAAGAGTCAAAATAAATGAAAATGGCTTGGGCAGTAAAAATGCTTTTGTTGGAAAAATCTTATTATAAAGCATATATTCCGCAGGACAAAACGTAATATAGAAATATAAGTCAAAAGTAAGAAGTAAAAAATAAGAAGTAATAAGTAATAAGTAAATTATAGTGGTAAATAGGAGTTAAAGATTCAGTAAGTATTTATCATTAATATTTACCTGATAATTTAACTCCTGATTAAGGTAAATAAAGATAATTTTTATGGTATAAATATTTAAGCAAGCTACGGATTTTATACTAATTCTAATTTTACAAATTGAAGCGCAGAATATGAGATAAAGTCAAAGAATTATTGAAAGTTTCTCACAATTTTATCAGTCAATAGAAAATCCGAGTGCTTTTTCAGGATGTAGAAAGTTTAAGACTTTAATGTAGAGGAAGGTCAGGTTACTTAGGGCAGGCAGAAAAAGACAAAACAATTGACTGCTTAATAGAAAAAGATTCTCTAAAATTGTCAGACTTGCAAAACTATTTACAGAAACAATATAATGTAGTTTTTGACTTTAATTACAGTTATTATACCCTACTTAAAAGTATAAATGAATTAAAAATAATCAAATCTTTAATTTTCCGAAACTTCATAAGTATACAATTTATTAAAGCTTATTTATGATGACTATTTTTGTAAATTAATAGATATTATGATTATCTTAAAAATTTTATCTATAAGTATTTTTTTAAAACAAATATGATTTTTTCTTAGAAGATAAATAATGGTAAAAAAACTCTTGAAAAAATTAACTTTTTTATGACTATAATTATATTTATAGCAGTGCTATTTTTAGACTCATTCTATTAGATGTAGTTCGATTAATTATTTCCTGTTTTATAAAAATAGGAATCAAGAGATTATTACTGACTCCTATGAGTTAAAAAATAGGTATAAAAAAAAAGTAATCTATCGCCACATTTATTATTTATTTAGTTGCAACAAAAGAATAGTCTTAAACCTAAAAATCAAAAAACTAACCCTAGTATCTCTTAACAATTATAATTTATGTAATTTATTTAAAAGAGTAACTTATTTTGAAAGTTTTAGTGATTTAAACCTCAGACAACTAAACTAATAGAATGTTAGTAAAATATCAAATGTAATTAGCGTTGTGAATTTAACTTCTAACTTAAAAGATACCTTTTATTGCTGCTTGTGCTTCCTGGCGCAATTTATCAGCAATTCTAAATAATTCCTGACCTGTATGTAAATAATAATCATCGTAGTTTAGAGTAAATAATTCTAAATCTTCTATTCCATCACTAACTTGATTCAAACAATAATATAAATGAGCTGCTACTCCAGCAAAATTAGATGGGTTTGGCTGAGAACTAAATAAGTTATGAGCTTTTTTAAGTAGACCTCGAGAAGTTTCTAAATAATCTTGAAAAGATTCAAGTAATTGATCATCAAATGGATCTGCAGCTAAATCATCAATTTCATTTTTTAGAGGTTTTAGTATTTGAATTATAATTGTATCAACTGGTCTGTAAACATGATTTATCCATCTTTGCAGATGTTCATCAATATTCTGCCTTCTTTTATTGTGTTTATAGTAATCTTGGCTAATGTTTCTATATCTTTGATAATTTTGATTAAGCTGCTGATCATAAGATTTTCTTTGTTGAGGATCGCTTAATACTTCATAGGCTTCATTAATACTAATAATACGTTCGTGGTTTGCTACTTCTGTATTAGTATCTGGGTGAAATAATTTAACTAAACGACGATATGCTTGTCTAATTTGTCCCTGAGTTGCAGTGGGATGAACATTTAAGATTTTATAATAGTCAGAACTTACCATTGAGCCATTTTTATCCAATAACTACAATAACAAATATAGCGACTATAAATACCTTCTGAATCAGTATTAGTACGATCCCATAGCATACATATAATGGCGATTTTGTCAAAATGTTAATTTATGACCAAAAAATCAGGTTTTAAGCCTACCTTTTTAAAGGGATAAAAGAAGTATTCGTCATATTTGTTAATATGTTAATTAATTACCAAAAAGTCAGGTCTTAAACCTGCCCTTTCAAAGGGATAAAAGAAGTATTCTTAATGTTAAGTCCGGTTTACACAAGAGCTTTATTAAAAACTAAGATACTTATGCTACTGATATTTATGCTGAAAGGTTTAAAGGATTAAAAAAACAAGAAGCTTTTCATAAGTGTATTTAGTATAATACATATTTTAAACCTCTGGCTTTACATCAAAATACTAGTAACTGATAAATTAAATGAAATACCTTAGAAGCAATTAACTTTATCCATTATGGTATTGGAAAACTTAGGGATAATAGAAGTCTAATACTTTGTAGTTTATTGATTAAATTAGAGTCTAATAAATGGAAAAATTTTTACCTAATAAAAAAAATTGGTTTCAACATTTAGCAGAGGGATTCAGCGATTTTTTTTGGGGAACTAGGTCTGCAAGAATGTCATCGGAAACTCTGCGGATCAATAATGATAATTTAATTGAATATTATGAAAAAAGAGATAGTATTCAACAACAAATACAGATTGCTCAAATACAGTTAAAAACTGTTATGGAGGAGAGGAATTTTCAATTTCAGTATGAGCAAGGTAATCTTAATAGACAGTTTCAAGCTCAACAAGGAGAATTAAATCGTCAATTACAAACTGAGTTAGGAACTATTAATCGTTTATTTCAGGCTGAAGAAGGAAAGTTAAATCGGGAATTACAAACTGAGTTAGCAAGATTGAATAGGGAGCATCAAATTCAGGAGGGTAAATTAAATCGTGAAAATGCTCATCAATTAGAACTTTTTCGGGCTCAATTACAAATATTTTTACAGGAAAAACAAAAAGATTTACAACTTCAGTTAAAAGAAATAGATGCTACATTAGCTAGAGAATTAAAAGCTATTGATTTGCAAAATAATCTCACAGTTATTCGTCAACAACGCCGATTAAATAATTGGCCTCTTACTCTGGATGATGAACAAATTAAGGAAATTGTAAAATCTGATAATTTACTCATTTTATTTGTTCCACCTATTCTTAAATATGACCGTGCTGGTGCTGGTGCAAATAGCCAACCTAATACTTTTCCTGATATTGAACAAGGATTAAATAGACGGTTAAGAGCTTTCCTCGAAAAGTATAAACAAACTGGTAGAAAAGTCGATTTTTTAACCGGTGCATGGATGACAAAAGCTTTGTCTGGAGAGGGAGCTTTTAAAACTATTTTTAGTGGTTTGAAAAGTAAACCAATGTTAGTTATCAACACATTAGTTGAAAGAACTTACTATCATCTAGAATATAGTTATTGGAGTCAAAATTTTCCAGAACCTTATATTGATTCTTTGCCTAAAGAAGATCCTTTGTCTTGGCTAGAATTATTATATTTTGCTGTTAAAGAAAGGTTATTAAAATGGGAAAAACAACGAAATCAGGAAAAAATAGAAACGGGAACAACAGAAGAGTTTGATGCAGATTGGGGTGAGGAAGTAGTTAAGAAGTTTTTGGCAGATTTACAGTTGATAAAACGAGAAAAGAGACTGTTAGAAAGAGGTCAAGATCCTAACAATTTACCTAATCGTAACTATACAGTTCTTGATTCAGACAAAGAAACTTTTTCTCGTTTCATTGCTATTCAAGTTTCTCTCTTAATAGGTAGAACCGCCGATGCATATTTTCTCTTAGATGTTCCACCTCAAGAACGCAAACGCCCTTTGCTTCCTGAATTATTACCTAATCTTTTAGAAGAAATTCCCTCAGAAGAACGAGAAAAAATTATTGAGTATCTTGTTTATTTTTATCAATCTTTATATCAGCAATTAGGGGAAGAAGAATCGGCTTGGGTTCCAGAAATGCTGATAGATTTTGCTAGTAGTTTGATTTATCTAGATAACAAGTTTTGGGCGAAAGAACAGATAGAAAAATCTGTAGAATCTTGGTTATTAATGCGTGGAATTAAATCTTTAGATCAGGTTAGTAATTTAGAGGTGATGAAATATGTTTTAGTCTCAGGAGATGACGAATATTTAGACAGACTAAACCAGTTTATATTATTACTTGGAAGAGAAAATTACGTGATTATAGCAGAAACTTTACTAGATACTTGGCGAAAGCTGAAGATTAAGGGCTGTATTGGAGTAGATGGACATGGACAAACTTTATTTTGATAAATTAGGTAAATTAGATGGACAAATCATTTGAGGTCGTCGTAGCAATTGACTTCGGAACATCTCGTTCTGGGTTTGCTTATAAGTTTAAAGAGTCGGACGTTTCTGTCTTTCGAGACCTGTGGCCTGATAACCCCATGTCTTATCCTAAAACCGCAACCTATTTATTGCTTTCTTCTACAGGAGAAGTAGAAGCTTGGGGCTATACAGCAATGAAAAAACTGGCTCAATTTCGTGCTCAGGGAACTGCTAAAGATTATTACTTTACCCGTAACTTTAAAATGGAGTTACATTCTGGTAAAAAAGACGAAAGTTGACCTTATGTCATTAATAAAAATAACGGAGAAAAAATTTATGTTATTGACTTGATAGCTAAATATATTCGTCTCATTAAAGACGAAGCTCTCAAGGAAATTAAAAACAGTACCTCTGGAGAATTAAAGGATCAAGAAATTAGGTGGTGTTTAAGTATACCAGCAATTTGGAAAAATGAAGATAAAGATTTGATGCGTCGTGCGGCACGAAAAGCTGGATTAATTAATTCCTCTGATGATGAAGCTGAACGTCTTTTCCTTGTATTAGAGCCAGAAGCAGCTGCTATCTTTTGCCAAGAGGAAGATAAAAATGCACTAACACCTGGTAATAAGATTATGATAATTGACTGCGGTGGCGGTACAGTCGATATCACTGTTCATAAGTTGGTCAAAGATGGTGGACTTGATGAGGTAGCTCCTGGGACAGGTGGTCCTTTTGGCTCGATATATGTAGATAAAAGCTTTCAAGAATATTTGACCGAAAAACTCTCTGCTGAAATGGTGAAGGGTTTCCATGATCAGGAGCCTGTTGATTATTTGAAGATGATGGAGGAGTGGGAACGAACAAAGTGCAACTTCGATCCAGAAACTAGTGGTGATGTTATTTACTTTAACATTCCAACCAGACTTTACAATTTTATCTCCAAGCGTAAAGCAAAAATCCTCGAACAGCTAGCTGATGAACAAAACGGGGATGATGAAAATATTCATCTAAGCTACTCAACAATGGAAAATATTTTCCGTATCACTGTTCATAAGTTGGTCAAAGATGGTGGACTTGATGAGGTAGCTCCTGGGACAGGTGGTCCTTTTGGCTCGATATATGTAGATAAAAGCTTTCAAGAATATTTGACCGAAAAACTCTCTGCTGAAATGGTGAAGGGTTTCCATGATCAGGAGCCTGTTGATTATTTGAAGATGATGGAGGAGTGGGAACGAACAAAGTGCAACTTCGATCCAGAAACTAGTGGTGATGTTATTTACTTTAACATTCCAACCAGACTTTACAATTTTATCTCCAAGCGTAAAGCAAAAATCCTCGAACAGCTAGCTGATGAACAAAACGGGGATGATAAAAATATTCATCTAAGTTACTCAACAATGGAAAATATTTTCCGTCCAACTTTAGATGGTTTAGTTTCAACAGTTAAAAATCAATTTAAAGAGTTGGGAGATGAAGAAGTTGACATCATCTTTCTTGTTGGCGGATTTTCTACTTCCCCTGTGCTCCGGCAGCGAATTAAAAAAGAGTTTGGAAGCAAGGCCAAGAAAATTGTTATGCCTCCACGTCCGGGTGTTGCCATTTTAAAGGGGGCAGCATCTTTCGGTGTTGCTCCAGGCATCATTCGCGCCAGGCGGAGTCGATTAACCTATGGTGTTTCATCCTCTAGGGAATTTAATCAATTTAAGGATACAATTATAAGTCAAAAACAGCAAAGTGATAATCCCGAAAATTGGGAAAATTGCTTGAGAGTATATAAAAATAATAATGATTTTTTGAATTGGTTATTAAATAATTTTGATATTCAGTATTCCAATCATAATCATGAACAAGAAAAACAGCAAATTAACTCTCTTAAAAATGCACTTAAAAATCCTAAAAAACTTCTAGAAAAATTTTATAATATCTACCTAATGATTGTAGAGCCAAAAAAAAGATACAACCAAAAACACAAGCAAGAGCTGAAGGAAACAGTATACTTGCTAAACCAAAAAATTCAAAGCCAAGAAATACTAATAAATGAGCTTAAGAGGGAAAATGAAAAACTCCGTAAATTGAAAAGTTCTCTTTTAAGTAAGTTAAGCGATCGTGATCGCGACACAAGTAACACAATTACTTCTGATGAATCACGCCCCCAAAGAGATGTTTGAACTGACAAATTTATCCAACTTAAAAATCAAGAAATCACAAAAGTTAGTCAAGAAATATTCAATCATTTATCTCAAATAAATTCAGATTTAAAAGCTCATCGTAAACGAGAGATTGCCAAAATTAAACATGTATTTTCTAAACATATATTTGACCAAGGAAGTCAATATTTTACTGACAATAATTCAATAGGAGAATATAAATTTCCTCAAGTTGTCGAAGACTTGAAAAATTCAATATTAACTGATTTACAAATTCCAGAAGCAGCTAAATTTCCGGAACCTATTCCCACAAATTTAAAGAACTTGGTAGAAAAAGGATTAAAATTAGTAAAAGAGATTGTTAACGACGACCCTCCTGGTCATTTCTTAATTGCTAACCCAGGAGAGATCTTTAATCCTGAAAACCATGAACCTGTCCCCAGTTGTGAACCCAGTGGCCAGATTGTTTATACTACCTATCCAGGATACTCCGTAAACAACCGTATTATTGGTGAATCACTTAAAGCTTTTGTATTTACCGAGCCTAACAAACAACCTGAAGGCCAAGAAGAACAACCTTTTGAAAATAATCAAAATCATCAACAGCCAAATTCTATAGAAAATGAACAGCAGTCTCCCTCTAATCAACAATTAAAACCCACTTCCAATCATCAGAGCCCAGTTCCACAAACTTCTGAAAATAATCAAAATAATCAACAGCCAAGTTCTATAGAAAATCAATAGCAGTCTCTTATGACACACCAAGACTAAGAGCATCTCAGGCCGACCCTAACTTTTAGTCGTATGCTTTAACTACCCCGGCGGGAAATCCCGCGCTATTCCGAACGATAGCCTCAGGATGAAAGTCCGGGGTTATCTATCTGGTTCGTCCTAATTTTCTATATATAGCTGTTGACAATTATATATACAGTCATTATAATTATAATAATATTTATATTAAAATAAATAAAAAAAGAAGGTCTCACTTCACATCAAAACTTCTATTAGATATTCCCTGAGTAAATAATTTTATACTTACTTTGTAAGCATAACTTCGGGAGTATACCAATAAACATCCTTCTTATTCTTAACAAAACATATCCTCTTTCTCAGAGTAATTTATCTATCAATATCTGCTATACTATATATAATTAGGTGATAATTCTCTATCTAACTGTTAGAAATCATAGACAAAATATGTAAGCTTTCAAGCAAACATAAAATCTCACGACACCAACTTTTTAATAGATCTGAAAGTCAGCGAAGTACTGTAGCTTAAACTTTCCTAATATCTAGTCACATAAATAAACTAAGGCGACAGAAAGTATCATCTGCTTCTATATAAATAGGTAATGAAATAGTAATTTCACCATGAGAAGTCACCGATATCTCAAACCCAATAATTTAACTATAGATTGTTAGATTTTAAAAATAAAAAAGAAGGTTGCAAAGTATAAAAGGCATGTGACAATATTTTATTTGTTTGTTGAGAAAAATAAAGTGTATTGTTGAAAAACGCATTTTTTTGATAGATTTAAGCAATTTTGCTTAACTACTATACTCTTTATCCCTTTTACCCCTCTTACCCTTGAGGATAAAAAAACAAGGGTCAGGTATCACCTCCTAAACCCTCAAAAATTTAGAATTGTGGTCAGAATAATTGGAGAAAAATCAAAAGACATCCATAGGTGGCTATCTCATATATAATTCGACCTTCCTCCTATACATACATTGTATACAAAGTCCCTAACCACTCCCCTAACTTCCTACTTCTTAAAAATAATTTTTCAGCAAACCGTAATTATCTACCTGACTTCAGCGAGAGTAGGCCCTAGTTCTTGAAACAATGGAGTACTTAAATAACGCTCCCCAAAACTAGGCTGAATCATGACTATTAACTTACCATCATTTTCTGGACGCTTACCTACTTCGATCGCCGCACAAAGAGCAGCTCCCGTAGAAATACCAGATAAAATACCTTCTTCCTTTGCTATACGACGACCATAAACCATCGCCTCACTATCAGGAACCTGGATCACCTCATCAATAATCTTCGTATCCAAAACATCTGGCACAAAACCAGCTCCTATTCCCTGAATTTTATGTGGTCCTGGTTTTCCCCCAGACAAAACTGGGCTATTAGAAGGTTCAACAGCGATCGCTTGAAATTCAGGCTTTCTTGCCTTAATAGTCTCTGCCACCCCTGTAACTGTCCCACCAGTACCAACACCAGCCACCAGAATATCTACCTTTCCATCCGTATCTTCCCATATTTCTAGAGCTGTAGTTTTGCTATGAATTTCTGGATTAGCTGGATTCTGAAATTGCTGTAACATATAATATCCATTACTGCTTAAATCCACAATTTCTTGTGCTTTGGTAATTGCACCTTTCATACCTTCACTACCTGGAGTTAATACTAACTCTGCCCCATAAGCTCGTAACATAACACGACGCTCCATGCTCATTGTTTCTGGCATAGTCAAAATTAACTTGTAACCTCTAGCAGCAGCAACCATTGCCAAAGCAATACCTGTATTTCCAGACGTTGGTTCAACTAATGTTGTTTTACCTGGTTTAATCAAACCTTCGCGCTCCGCTACATTAATCATATTTACACCAATACGATCCTTAACTGAGGCAGCGGGATTCATTCCTTCTAGCTTTACTATTATTTTGGCTAAACAACCTTCTGCTTTAGGAATAGAATTTAATTGTACCAGGGGAGTGCGACCTACTAATTCTGTAATATTATGAGCAATACGCATGATATATTTATCTCTAACCTTAGACTTATAACTCTACAAATAAATGATAGAAAACAGTTATTAGAACGTAAAAATTCAGACTTCAACCATTAAGCTTTATACCCTCAATAGTACAAATCAGTATTAACATACTTATGTCTAAATTCTTTGATATTACACTTAATATTTAGTTATGATTGCTTTAGTTTATAGACAAATTATGTATGAATTTTGATCAATAAATACATTTTTGTTTTTTCTTTATCTTCTTTATATAGGAATCTAAAATAATCAGGATTCAAAAACTATAAATTAACTCCCAAAGTCTTATCCATTAACCATTGTTTCCAAACCTATTTTCAAAAAGTAGCAATATTTTTGATTTGAATAAAATCGGATTGCTAGCTATAGTATATATTTTCACCTTACTATTTAGTTAATTTTTAATAAAAATAAAATCAAATAAATATATAGATATTAGGTATTTTATGATTTTTTAATTTCAACTAATATATTATATACTATTTATAATATTAAACCTCCATGATTAGAGATTTTTTACTTTTAATTTCAGCAATTTTTATGGTAATTAGGTAAGTTTAATGTTAATTTCTTTTACCTATCTCCCATTGCCTAAATTCCTAAAACCTTGTACTTTATCAGCCATTAAACACTCATTGCAGGCATCACTAATTTTATATAATATATACGTTATAAGGGATTCAGCTTGAAAAAATGTGTAATTAATTTTGTATCCCTGCTCAATTGTAAATTTTCAACTTTCTCTATATGCTTTTTGAAAGGATTATCTATTCAGGGTTTCAGTCATTATTCTTTGAGGTGATTTAAACCCTACAATTCTGAGTGGAACTAGGGAGTTAAGATTGACATGTATTTACTCTAAAGATTAACCCTTTTCCCTTCAAGTCAACTCTAATACCCTGTTAAGCTCCCAAAGAATTATCAAAAAATAAAGGAATTAGCAGAACAATAAAAAAGACTTAAATAACACATATTAAGTTTAATAAGTAATTATCCAAAACATAAAACCATTAAACAATATAGCAGGGCAAATGTGATTTTATAGTTTCCCTTTACCTAAAAATTCAGTTTAAAGCCTAGCCCATAAAGGGGCTACTTTTTAGTTGTTTTTTTTGAATACATGTGTTATTATTTTATTATTAATTAATTAGTACCCGCCGGGGAATCTGACACAAAAAAACGCACGCACAAGATAAATATAACCTACCCCCATCTCCTAAGTAGAAGGATAGAAAGAGAGGTGGATGTATTCATTTTGAATCGTGGAGCTTTGCTCTGAAAAAACGTCAACTCACTAAGTATATTTGATACGTTTATTTTCCAGTAGCTAACAGCCAGAGAGGATATCAAATAAGTCCTATTTAATTAATTTATAGGGTGGTATTATCCACCCTAACCTTTCCAACTAACCACTAGAACTGAAAAGTAGTTCTGATAGTACCAATAATTAACTCATCGTTATCATCATCTTGGTTAGCATTTGTAATTACAGTCACACCAGGAGTAATTGAAATGTAGTCTGTAAGTTGATATTTGTAGAATGCTTCAAGATGCCATGACATATCTTGTCGTAATCCTGAATCTAAACCACTAGGAAGTTCTAAGTCATTCAAATAAGGTTCCCGACCTACAACAATACCAGCCAGACTACCTTCCTTCAATAAATCAGGGAAAGCAATAGTAGCTCCATAAGTCCAAATTTCAAAATCACCTTTGCCAATTAGTTTCCCATCAAGATATGTACCAAAACCATTAATAGTTACCCAATCAGCTGCTCGCCAAGACATTTCTACACCATAAGCATTAGTCGAAACTGACTTATTAATATTGACAGAACCTGGTCGACGATCATTAAGTCCAGCATTTAAACCATAAACACTGTTAGCAATACCAGTTCCTACAAATCCACTGTTTAAACTACCATTATCACCTAGACCTGTGGCTGCACCATCATCAAATCCAAAGTTCCCTGGACCAAAATAACCTTTATTGTAGGTAAGTCCAACTTGGAAATTTCTGATGGGAGTAAAGGTTAGTTGCGCTAGTGCAGCATAGTCTCCATTAAACAGACCTTTTCCTTGACTAGGATTTTCACCTTCTGCCGCTAAGTATCCAAAAGATACAGAAAATGGACTATAGGTACAAGCATATTGGTCTTTACAACCAAAATCATACTCAACTCCAAGTCCTTTACCACCCCCTAACCTATAGATTGGGTTTCTTTGACCAAAAGCACTTAGAGAACCGCTGCCTCCATCAAAATCTTCCATATAAGGATTAAGTGTAGGAACAAAGTCGTACCAACTTACCTTATTAGCAGCAATAGTTACTCTAATATTATCTCTGACAGGGAACTTGTAGAAAAGCTTATCTAGTTGAAGCGTATCATCTGTACGGTCAAGAATATTAAAGGTTTGCTGTCCCTCAGACTCAGCTATTTTTTGATTAAATGCTTGAGCATTACCCGCTTGTAACCTGGTAAATAATAAGTCTTCACCAGAAAAGCTAGTATTGAAATTCAGACGTACCCTATACTGGAATACCGTTTGATCCTCATCCTGGATAGTATCACCAAATGCTCCATATTTTCCTTGGTCTTCAAAGTTATCAACAAGGGCAAAAATTACCTCACCCCTAAGTTTAGTAGTTGTAGAAAATTGATTAGCCTCTAATTCAGCAGCACGAGCTTCTAGAGCATCAACACGACCCCGGAGAATCGCTAATTCTGCAGAAAATTCCTCCTGTAACCTTTGCAGAATAGCCAGGTCTTCTCTACTTACGGTATCTTCTATAGCTGCTTGTAAAAGTTCCATAACTCTATCTAGGCAAGCATTAACACCAGCAGCAAATTCAAAACGAGTTAAGGCACGGTTGCCTCTGTAAGTACCATCTGGATATCCAACGATACATCCATAACGCTCAACCAAAGACTGTAATGCTTGAAAAGCCCAATCTGTAGGCTGAACATCAGAAAGTTGAGATACAGAAGTAACTTGTCCTTTTATTGGTTTCCTATTGTTCGTAATATTACGAAGACCTGGTCGACGAAGATTACGACCTTCTCTACCATAGCGGTTAATTTGTCGTATGGTAGTTGCAGGTGTATTCCCAACAGAATTAGTCGAATTGGTTGCAGTAACTTGAGCTAATAGATCAGGTTCCTGTATATCTATATTATTATTTATTGATATATTTTCAGTTGTTGCAGCTTGAGGCTGAATAACTGTATTAGTTTGCTTGTTTTCAGTCGCCAGAGCGTATGAGGATGCAACAAGAGTTGCTCCTAAAACTGCTGGACTAAGTATTAGACAATACCAGAATGTTTTTGACATTTTTCTCTCATCCTCACACCAATTATAGAGAGACTATTTGGCTCTTTTGTTTAGTTAGTTTTAATAGGGTAGGATTGTTAATTATTGCTTTATAAACCCGCATCTCCTTGGGTATTAACTATGTATTAATAAGGACTAGAATTGCAGGTAGTCCAATTTTTTCATTGAATCTGGATCTATCTTTCCAGAACATGGTTTTTTCCAGCAATATTAAAATAATTCTAGCCCTAGAACAAATTTTGATATTTGTTCGACTTTCTTATAGCACAAACAGACTCTTTTATGACCTTTACTACAAAGTTTAGATTTTTCACCTTAATATTTTAGGTATATTCAAGCTGAGAACTACAAAAGTAATAGCTTGTACATATATAGGTTAGGTAGATGATTGACAGACTATCACAATTTTTTTGTATCAACAACCTTTGTTAAAAATTCTTAGGACTACTATCCCAGAGACTATTAACTCCAGCAAATATTCTTACCTTAAAAGGCAAGGTTTTTTCAAAGTATCGTAAGTTAACGATGGGTGAGACAAACATAGATAAAGGGTTACGAGAATAGGGAAATTAAAGAAAAATTTGCTTGAAAGCCTCGTGTATAAGCAATTAAATTTTTAGTTTCTTTATGTAAATTTGCTCCCAAATGTTATTTAATTACTTCCGGGCAGGGAGTCTGAGACAACAAAACTGACACACTAGGAAAGTGGTTTGACTAGGGTCAAGTTTCACCCTCACGACAATAAATTGCAGCAGAATTCAGGAGTGCAAAGGACCTGCTAAGTGTAAAACCTCAACCTGCCCTTGGGTAAGACAACGATAGAAATAATCTCACCCCTAACAGCTGGGGAGGGTATTAATAAGATTTACTGCTGAATTTAGTCTCCGAGTATCGTTAAACTTTGACTAAATATTTGGTTAGTCTCATTAGCTTAAATGACAAGAATTCCTTAATTTATCTTCTAGAATAATTGATAAATTTGGCATATTTCCTGACTTGGGGTTCTCAAGTTTTCCAGTTATCCCTATTTCTCCATCTACATCTTTGTTTTTTCCACTTATATCAAATAGCCTTTTTACTTTAAAAGGTGATACTTAAATAAAAATTTAAATCTTAATGTAGCAAAGTTTCTAGTAATTCGTATTATTTACTATGTCCTAGTATGGAAAAGACTTGCTTTTGTTCAAATAGTTCCAAGAAATGGCTATTAATTTTATTCTCGGCTGCTTCAGAACGCATAATTCTCAGAGCCGCTTCTACGGGTAACCCTTGTTTATACGGGCGATCGCCAGCAGTTAAAGCATCATATATATCTGCGATAACTATTATCTGGGTTTGAAGAGAAATTTCGTTTTTCTTTAGTCCCCTAGGATAACCACTACCGTCCAACTTTTCATGATGTCCATAAGCAATTTCTGGTATGTTCTGTAGATTTTTTGTCCAGGCAATTTGCTTTAAAAATTCATAAGAATGTGTTACATGAGCTTCAACAGCTCGTCGTTCTTCAGGAGTCAAGTTTCCCCTGGGAACTGTAAGTTGAGCCATTTCCTCTGATGTAATTAGAGGTTTAATTTGACCATCTGTATCTTTGTAGGTATAAAGTGATATCTGTTGTAGTTGCTTGAGTGGTTCTTCTGCTAAAACTTTTGGTTCATTAGCTATTAGTATTGTTTGCCAATAGTTGTTAAGCTGAGTAATTGCTGTTTTTAGTTCTAAATCTAAATTTTCAATTTTTTGACACAAAGGACAACTTTCTTGAGTATGTGATTGATATGTCCCAGATAAATGTCTAAGCAAGTATTCGTACTTGGTTTGAGCAGATTCCATTTCCAAAGTACGCTGGGCTACAGAAAATCTTTGCTTGATTAGCTCTAATTGTTCTTGATATAGTTTTTTGCGTTTTGTTAAAATACCTTCTGGCACTCCTATTTTACCAAAATCATGTAATAGAGCTGCATAACGCATTTCTTGAATTTGCTCATTGCTAAAATATGTCCCCGAGAATACTCCATTAGTAATTATATTCACTTCTTGACACAGTCCTACCGTTAACTTAGCTACTCGCTCTGAATGACCTGATGTGCAGGAGTCTCTAGCCTCTATTGCCTGTACTGATGCTTTGACAAAACCCTCAAATAAATTTTCTATATTTTCTTGTAGATTATTTCTCTCTATAGATATAGCAGCTTGAGAAGCCAGAGAAATTAATATTCTCTGTTCCCATTTTGAATATGCTTTAGTTAATTCTTTGGCATTTTCTTTTGTAATTACAACATCAGGTTGAACCTTACGGTTAATCAACTGAAGTACTCCAATAATTTCCTGATTTTGTTTTTGTACTGGCAAAATTAAGACTGAACAAGTGCGATAACCTGTTTTCTCATCAAAACTTTCATCAAACTTATAGGGAATATCTTTAGGAAGATTGTAAGCATCTGGTATGTTTAAAGTATGACCAGTTAAAGCAACATACCCAGTCAAGCTTTTAAAGTCAATTGGTAATGCGATTTCCTGAAAAGCTAGTTCTGGAATAGAATCATTTTGGGCAACTTTGAAAACTAACTTGCGTTCTTTGAAATTTACCTCATCTACTAAGTAAACGCTACCTGCATCGCTACAAGTTATTTCCCGACTCTTGGACAGTATTAAATTTAATAGTTCACCCAAATTGTAAGTGTCAGATAGAGCTACTCCAATATCTAGTAGCTGCTCTATTATCAATAATTCAGAGGTCTCAGTAAGTTCCTGAAACAACTTAAGTGTATTTAACTGGATCATAGTTTAGGCTTAGTCAATAGCCTTAAGCTTAAATAAACTTAATTATTAATTAATATAATATTTTTTCTAATAAAAGTGTACTTAGAAAAGATGATTGGAAATTAGGCATATTAAATTTTTAGAATTTCACTAATTAACTTTTCCTGAGGGGCTGCTAAATAAATAAATAACCATTTTATAACCCATTTAAGATATTATTACCTAATTATCAGGCTTATAGTTTCTTTCTTTAATCATTCTTGACATAATATAGTTCCTACTTAGCCAATACAATGGCCTTAAATTCTCTATATTATCTATATACTACACTAAATACTTCAGAAGCTAATTTAGCTTGAATTAAAGATGCTAAATCGCTTTGATATCAGACGTTGAAAAATTATAAGAAAACGATTAAATGAATAAAATTAGTTATTTTTCCTTTACCTGACTGAAAAAAATGCTAAAAATAAACAGCTATATAGCTATATAGCCTATTCCCAGTTATTAATTCCTTACACCTAACTCGTAAAACTTTTTCAGCAAGCTCTAATAATGAAAAACATAAAATACAGCATAGATTTTCATTTGATTAATTATTTAGCAAGGGATGAGAAAAGATACTTTTTCAGTAAAGTCAAATATTAATATGCCCAACTGTAAAGTTAGCATTATTCTCTTTTCCTTTTCCCCATATCACGTCGAATAGACAAATTATTTAAGTACAGAATGCACTGAACATTCATATCTGGGCCTATTACTATACCACAGTTTGAGCTAGAATCAGTTCTATCTTTAAGCTGTTTCTTTAATTTTTTGCCACAACAACTCTAACAACAATTATGGTGTAAGATGAATCGAGTATTTAGCTAACTTAAGCCAGATATTGTTTTAGCCATCTTAAAGTCTTTTTCTGTTAAGCCGCCAGAATTATGGGTTGTTAATATGATTGTCACTTTATTGTAAGATACTTCTAAGTCTGGATGATGTTGTGAAGCCTCAGCAGGAGCTACTAATTTATTCACAAAATTAATAGCTTCAACAAAATTTTTAACTGTTTTTATATACTTAAGCTTGTTTCCTTCTAATTTCCAGTCCGATATTTGACTGATACGTTGATTAATTTCTTCTACAGCCAGCAATTCAGTCATTGAACTATTCCTAAAATTACTAAAATAAGCAACTATCCGCTCTTATCTGGGATAGTGTTTCAATATCATATATTTATAACACTAAATTTGTATAAGAGCGGTCTAGGGGGTCACACTGATTGAAACCTGACTGCCGGGAGAAACCCTAGGTCAGCCTGGTAGTGATTTATCGGTTGATATTATAGCTCCTATAATAAAAAAGGAACATAAGCTAACTACTAGAGAGCAGTCCTGGCACACAGCCGGCATTTTCCAATCAGGTGACCCATGCGTTTACTACTATCTGACATAGGCATCACCTCCTTTATTCCCTAAGTGGTTTTTTTATTTCACTTAATAATATTATGTTAGCACAAAAATTTCAGAATGCAATTGTATTGTAAATTTTTTTTCAAAGCCATAGTATTGTGTAGCTCAGTTTTGTAGAGAGGATCCTAAAAAAAAGGCAACCAGCTCGGTTTAATAAAGACTAGGGAATAGCTCTGCCTGACAAGATAGCCGCGCTACAAAGATTTAATCATTAATACTTAAATTTCATATACTTGGAATCTTTTGTAAGTTTAATTCCGTATTTGCCAGATAACTCAACCTTAATGTTCAATATTTTAATAGTTTTAATATTCTCTCCCATTCTTAGATGGGGAGGCATTGATACTGGAGGCAAGTTTCCTCAGTGAGTTAACTTTTTGCACTTACGAAGTTATCCGCATTCTCCATGCTCCTCCAATTTATCGTTGCTAGGGTTAACTTAACCCTTCTCAAAAGCCTTTCCTATAAATCCGTTTTTGAGCTTAGTAGGCCCAAGCAAGACTATTAATGAACATTTAGGACAACAGATGTATTCAAAAAAAAACTGAAAAGTCGCCTTATGGTTAGGTAAGGTTTTCAAATAAATTTTTCGTTAAATTTCTATCTATTTTTTTCTGGAAGAAATATCTGGGAGCCGGTAGAAGTAATAGTGAAGTTAGCGATGGCCTACTTTAATTAGATATTGGTTCATACTCGCAATAACAATAGTGTTACACAAATCTAAGTTGGCCTAGGCCTAAGTGAGCAAGTGTGGCAGCTATATTGCTCTTTGGAAGTAGAATTATTTAACTACCTATCTCACAGTTTGTTGATGCACTACCGATATATTAAATATGATTTTATAAGTAAGTAGGTAGGCATTAAAATGTCTGGATATTTAACAAAATGTAAATTTATTTTTCAATCAACTATCTCAAGGAACTTGGAGTTACTTGAAAAAACTTAATATAGTTAGGATTTTTCGTATCTATCTACATAGACTACCTATATATAATCAAATTATGGTAATGCATCAAGAAAGTGTGGGAATAGTAATATAATCGTTGTCCTTAAATACTTTCTATTATCATAGAATTTCCTCTATATGGCCATCAGAAAACTCATAAACGTGGAAAGACCAGTAATGTTGTCAACTATATTATTGTTCTGAATGCCTACAAGCTTTCACTGATACTTTTGACACTACCTACTATCGTAGAACAATTCAACCTGAACAAATACCCATGGTTCTAGAGGCTCACGTTGAGGGCAGTAGTTTGAGAGGGATTAGTCGAACAGTGAATTTGGCCTATGATACGGTAGTTACTTTAGTGAGAGCTCTCTCTGAAAAAGGAAAATTGATTCATAATGCTCATATCCAGAATATCAATACCTCACAAATGAGCAGTGATGAGTTTTGGTGATTCGTCCAAAAAAACAAAAACATTGCCAGTATTAAGAATTGACAGAAAGAGATTCTTGGGTTGGCAAGCCCCTACCCTTTATCCAATGGATTAATTTTAAGTGCTAGAGTAAATAAACATACTGACCAGTTCGTTGAGGAATTACTCATCAACACAGAAGGGAAAAGAAGGGAAAACTATCTGTAAAAAATGGCTAACTGATGATTGGGGAGAGTATGAACGAGTATTGCCCTGTAATAGAACACATTATTGGTAAAAACCATTGCCCTGTAATTGGAACGCACAAATGGAATTATCAGAGATTAGCTCGGTCGATAGCATCGCCGACAGAATAAATTTGGCCAGCTTTTGCAACAAACTGAGATAACAGTAAGGTTGGTGAGCACCTACTTTAATTGGATTTAGGTTCATAGTCCCAAAGAAAATACTGCTGCGTAAAGAGCTAAGTTAGGTCTCGATCCTTGGAGTGGGAACGACTTAATTACTTATCCCATACTTTACTGACGCACTGCCCAAATTATTTTCTATAAGTGTAGCTCATGACAACCGAAAACTGCTGTATTGATTTTTTTTTAATAGCTCCTACATATTTAGTGTAGGAACTATTAAGGATAAGTATTAAACTTATCCTGTCAAAAAAATTAGAGTATATTAAAGAGCGTTACCACGAGGTAGTACTTCCTCTGGGAACATAAAGTTTTGATGTGGTTGGTCTGCAGGAGACATCCAAGCTCGGATACCTTCATTTAGCAAGATATTTTTGGTATAAAATGTTTCAAATTCTGGGTCATCTGCTGCCCGTAACTCTTGAGATACAAAGTCATAAGCTCGTAGGTTGAATGCTAAACCCACTATACCTATGGAACTCATCCACAATCCTGTTACTGGTACAAATAACATGAAGAAGTGTAACCAACGTTTGTTGGAAAATGCAATACCGAAAATTTGGGACCAGAAACGATTAGCTGTCACCATTGAATATGTTTCTTCAGATTGAGTAGGCTCAAATGCGCGGAAGGTATTTGCTGCCTCTCCATCTTGGAAAAGTGTGTTTTCTACTGTAGCACCATGAATAGCACACAAAAGTGCACCACCCAAGATTCCTGCTACACCCATCATATGAAATGGGTTGAGTGTCCAGTTATGGAATCCTTGTAAAAATAGGATAAATCTGAATATACCAGCTACACCAAAACTAGGTGCAAAGAACCAGCTTGATTGACCCAATGGGTACATTAAAAATACACTTACAAATACTGCAATTGGTCCTGTGAAGGCAATAGCATTGTAAGGACGTATTCCAACCAAACGAGCAATTTCAATCTGACGTAGGCAGAATCCAATTAGAGCAAATGCACCGTGTAGGGCAGTGAATGACCAGAGACCACCGATTTGACACCAACGGGCAAAGTCCCACTGAGCCTCTGGGCCCCAAAGGAAGAGTAGGGAATGTCCCATGCTATAAGCTGGGCTGCTAATTGCAACTGTTAGAAAATTACATCCTTCTAGGTAAGAACTGGCTAACCCGTGGGTATACCAGGAAGTGACGAAGGTAGTCCCAGTTAACCATCCTCCAATGGACAAGAAAGCACATGGGAAGAGAAGTATACCAGACCAACCAACGAATACAAAGCGATCGCGTTTTAGCCAGTCATCGAGGACATCAAATGCTCCTCTTTGAGATTGTGGGCGTCCGACTGCTACAGTCATTAAATAGTTCTCCAAATCAAATAATTATGATAACTACGGCTAATGTTTGTCCTCCACCATCATTAATGTATTAATAATTGTGTTCTACTTGAGCAGAATATAAGAACTTTTGTAAACATTGTTTAATTTTTTTACCGTGATTCTCATTATAGAGGTAATTTTTGCTCAGGGCAACCAGAAAAATAAGTTTTTTCCGATCTAGTGTTTTAGATTTTGGATTTTTCCCTTAAGCAATCTTAATTGGCAACATAACTTCTCCTTCAGCCAAAAATTTGGCCTAAAACCTTGCCCATAAGTGGATATTTTAGTTTCTTTTAAATAGGTATTTAATTTAATAATGTTAATTATTTAGTGGTCAATAGGCACTCCAAGAGAAAAATGAACGCATCCGACAGGGGTAAGAGTAGGGTCAAGTTTTGCGCTAGTGAAGATAAATTAAGATTCTTGGGCTTCGGCTCGCAAGAACCTTCTGCACAACCTCAGCAACAGAGGATGTTAATAGGCTTTTTAGCCCATAGTTTTCATACAATTTCCTAGTTTTAAGTATTCAGAGCAAGAAGATCTGCTGATCAATTTCCAGAAGAAAAATCTATTTCAGGACTAAGCTAATCTATATATACTATTAATAGTATTAAAAAGTTTATTTAATAGTTGTTAAGGTAAACGTCAAAGAATAAAGGTTAAAGTTCCTCAATCTAAATCTATAAAAACAAAAAAACTGCTCCTTTTGTAGGTAATAATTACAAGCTTAATCCAAATAAATCTATATCCCTTGGAATAATTAAATAATTTGCTGATCGTTACTTTGTAAGTTTTGTTCTAGATATTAATCTAGAAGCTTTACCAGAAAATAATAAATCAATTAGTCTAGATTTAGAGATTACTACTTTAAGTAATGTTTAAAAGATTGAATCACTATTACCATTTCAAAATAAGTTTTAAAATAATATTGAAAAATTAGATCGGTTTTAAGGTCAATATTCTATAACTAAGAAAGGGAATATTTTTTGATTTTAGGAGTATGCCAATAAGCATTGTCAAAGCTAACTTTACTCTGTAATTAAAAGAACATGATTTATGAGTATTTAAAACGGAGAAAATTTTTGATAGAAATTTTACTGGGTGCAATATAATTTTTGACATCTGCTTACATTAGAGATCATACCAATATTGATTTAATAAAATCTAGGTTTGATGAATTTTTCTATTTAGGTAATTTTCCTACCTTATATTTTAGGATAAAAGTAAAGTATAGCTAGAAATTTTAGTTTTTTTAGTCTAATAAAATTTATTATATTTTGCTGTTTTAAAAAAGCTTTTATAAGTCATTTGTCTTGAGGTTTTTATTGTTTATGTAAAGGATAAAATAACTATTTATGATGAATTTACTTGTGAAAATTATTTGGGCTAAAACGTTGTAGTGATGTTAATTACCTTTGATTTTTGTCTCAATTACTAGTAAGGTATAGCTAATCTTTTGACTACATTTACTATAATAAATAAGTAGGCATGCAATAATGTGAATTGGATAAACTCTTAATATTTGTTCTATGTTATAGTTATGATTATATGTCACAGTTATAATATACAATCACTAACCCCGATCTACTCGGTGTAAGCGTAGAAATAGGGGTAGGTACTACTAGGAAATACTATAGGACTGGGCTTCTGGCAATTTTAGGTGAAATTTGCATACAAAAATTTAAGGTTTATAGTTTGCGACCCAATGTTACAATCTAACTAATAGAAGAAACAAAGTAGTTAAAGGTTCTGGTTCCGCAGCCAACTGCAACTATGAGTGGTATAATTCTGGATAAGCAACAAAAAAGTCTGGTTATTACCCATATATATGTTCTATTACTGCCGAGAACCAAGGCGACATAAGTAATCTAATATCTTACACTCACTAATTAAAAAATGTTCACTATTGATATCATTGTGAAGTACACTCCTGTACCATTTTCAATTCAACGTAAGTCCGCTGAGGATGCTGAATCTACTTATGAACAAATCGTTGAGTCTATTCGCTCTGGAAATCCTCAAATTTTAGAATTAACTTGTGAGAAAATACCGGAGAAAAAGATTGCTGTAGTAATGAGTGAAGTTTCTGGTGTTCAAATTTCCCAAAAATCTGGTGCTGCTGCGACTGGAAGGCCACCTGGTTTTGTAACTGTAGCTCAATGAACCCAAAGGATAAAACCAATATTGCCACTCGTTCAGCAATTTTAGTAGAGAATATTTGTTTTAATTGGCCTAATGGCTCTCAAGTATTACGCTCTTGTTCTCTAAAAGTACCCAAGGGACAGTTTTGGATGCTCTTGGGTACTAATGGTAGTGGTAAATCAACTTTATTAAGATTATTGACTAAACTTTTGTCTCCTCAGTCAGGAACAATTAATTTTGAAGGAAAGATAGGTTTTGTTTTCCAAAATCCTGATCATCAACTTGTCATGCCTACAGTAGGAGCAGATGTAGCTTTTGGTCTAGTTGCAGAGAAACTATCTAAACTTCAAGTTCGTAATCGGGTTAAAGATGCCTTAAGTACTGTAAATTTATTAGAACTAGAACGTCGACCTATATATGCTTTGAGTGGGGGACAAAAACAAAGAATTGCTATTGCTGGTGCTATTGCTCGAAACTGTGACATCTTACTTTTAGATGAGCCGACAGCTTTACTAGATCCAGATAGTCAATTAGATTTGTTGACTCAAGTGCAAAGTTTGGTGAAAAACCGAGGTATTACTGCTCTGTGGGTTACTCATCGCTTAAATGAGTTAGATTATTGTGATGGAGGATTTTTACTAGATAAAGGTCAGGTAGTAGCACAAGGCAACCCTGAATTTTTAAAGCAACGTTTAATTAAAGATTCATTTTAAGCGGTAACTATTCAACTTAACTTAAATCACTAAGCCTTTTCGTTAAAAATTCAGAATATTGAACATAGTAGCGTGGATAATTTTGGGTAAGTAATAAATAATACATTACTATAAAATTTGGATAGGTGTTATAATAGTTAGTATTTATTAATATTTTTGGAACAATTATTATCTTGAGTTATGTCACGCCCTTTAAGACAAACTATTCTGCTTGTAGATGGCTATAATGTCATTGGTTTATGGTCTCGTCTCCGAGAAATTTGCAATTTTCATGGCTTAGAAACAGCCAGAAGAGATTTGATTGAGGCTTTGGTAAATTACAGTGCTAGTCAGGACTTAAATACTCAGATAGTATTTGATTCTCAATATCAATATACTCCTACTACAAAAGAAATTATTACTGATAAGTTATCGGTTCATTATACAGAATTTGGTCAAACAGCAGACACATATATAGAGAAAGCTTGTGCTAGTCTTCGTACTGAAGTCCATTTGTCTAGAAGTAGGTTAATTGTAGCTACTTCAGATAGAGTGCAAAGGCTTACTGTGATTGGTTATGGTGCCGAATGGATGTCTTCCCAACAGCTGGCCCATGATGTTGAAAGTGCAGCGAATTGTGTTCGGAGTAGATGTCAACGAAATAAAAGGGCATCAGGTCGTTTTCTGGCTAGTTACTTAGATCCAGAATCTCAAAAGCGTTTAGCTGAATTGAGAATGGAAAAATGATTGTTATCGTACAACATAGTTTTATAGAACTCAATTCCAATTTATAAATTTCTTTAATGTTAAATATAATAAAAAAATATAGAAAAGGAGTTGTCAAATCTCTTGAATTAAGATTATAATAAATCATCGGTACTTAGGAATAAGTGATTAAACATTCGTTCCTCGGTAGCTCAGCGGTAGAGCGGTCGGCTGTTAACCGATTGGTCGCAGGTTCGAATCCTGCCCGGGGAGTTTAAAATTATTAGATTCTTGATATAGGGATATTTAGTACTTCTATTTTTATACTAAGACCTGATAGTTAAGAATTATATGATAATTGACTTGTAAGTAAATAGTTACCAAGAAATAGAGTCTAAAGCCTTGCGGCTCTAGACTCAGTTTTCATTTGTTTTTTTTGAATACATATGTTGTTCTAAATTAGGGTTTTCTGAAAAAGTATGAAAATAGTTGATTTATTATTCAAAAAAAATTGATGATTATCAAAAATTATCATCATTTATTCAACTATAAGTTGAAATTATTAAAAAGACCCAGACAAAAAATATCAAAAAAGAGAAAAAGCCTCTTTTAAGAGAGTAGAAAGGTTGATTACTA
>ENA-UENX01000298-UENX01000298.1-marine-metagenome-genome-assembly--contig:-NODE-298-length-24930-cov-3.431056_pt1 | contig 24930 bp, 17 predicted proteins | sample MGYA00237875_ERZ529327 | MGnify/ENA primary metagenome ERZ529327 (study PRJEB26372, sample SAMN05368347) | marine metagenome | biome: cultured habitat; feature: ocean water; material: water; isolation... | reverse complement strand
CTTGCGCCGAGTAGACAGGTTTAATCATTCCCTGGTGAGAAGTTGTGATTAAACAAAATTATGTTCGTTTCATATTTTCACTTTTCATCTTAACGAACATTCCTGAAATAATACAGGAAAAAATACCCGCCTAAGGTAGGCTAAGGATATGTTTATGGTTTATATAATGGGTGAAAGCCTTTAGGGTAATTAGTTTGATAGGTACCATTCTCTCTTAGAAGAGAACCGGATATATACTATAAACGAAAACTGCTAGGTACAAAGTTTTCTCTTGGTGCAAAAATACAAACAAAATTCTAGTTAATTCTTACGGATAGAAGTCTTTCCACGGAAGGGTAGGGTACTGACATAAAAAAGGCCGCCACTATTTATGTTTAGTAAGGCGGCCTTTTGCGGGAACGGAGGCTCGCTGTCCCCAAGGCTAGCATGATTATTCTTATACAAATCGGTTGATGAGGTCTTTGCAGAATGTCTAGAACGAGGTCAGCCTGGCACTACTGCTGGCTGCCGTGCCGGATAACTTCACCTCAACATATTCTGGAGCATAGACCAGAAAAGAGATTTGTTCTTCCAGCAAGGTTCCTCTCACTTTTACCGCTTTTTCCAAAGCGGGAAGAAAGATAGAATACACCTCCTCTTCAATTGCAGATGTCAGATTGTAACGCCCTACCTGCACCAACGACTTCAGAACAGTGGCGGTACCATTAGGAAGGGCAACGGACATCTGTACGCGTAAAATGTCATTTTTCCAAGTCTTAACTTCAATCGGCCCGTCCAAGTTCAACTCGACGGTTTGCTTGCCTTGTAGATTGAAAGATTTGACTAGGATTTTTTCGGCTGCTTGGCCAAAGCCAAAACTGATTGTAAGTAAAAATAGAAAGGTTGTGTGTAGAATTCTTTTTACCATAGGCCTCCAAAATTTAGTGATCACTTTGACTAGACCAGGGGGCAACAAGTTCCAGTTATTCAATACCAACTAGAGAGTTAGAGGGAATACTGGAGGAGTGCTATGTAAGGCAAAGTGGAATGAATTACTTTGGTAATTTAGCTTTTTTTTGTGATAAAAGCAAGTGATTATGAGGGGGTTCGAAGAAGAATTGCTGGTGATTTACCGGATCGCTTCTCGAATTCGGACCAACTTTTCTAACAAGCCTTCCAACTGATCCAAGGGGAGCATATTAGCGCCATCCGACTTGGCGATAGCAGGATTGGGGTGCGTTTCAATAAATAAGCCATCCGCCCCGACAGCAATACCGGCTTTAGCTACCGTAGAGATCAAGGCAGGCTTCCCTCCAGTCACGCCAGAGGCTTGATTGGGCTGCTGCAAAGAATGGGTACAATCCAATACCACCGGAGAACCCAGCGATTGCATCACGGGCAAACCTCTGAAATCAACTACTAGATCTTGATAACCAAAGGTAGTTCCGCGCTCCGTAAGCCAAACCTGGTCATTTCCAGATTCAATCACTTTTGTTCTAGCAAACTCCATAGCTGCGGCACTGAGAAATTGTCCTTTTTTGATATTGACCACCTTGCCCGTTTCTGCTGCGGCTACGAGCAGACTTGTCTGTCGACACAGAAAGGCAGGAATCTGCAAAACATCGACATACTTAGCGGCCATTGAAGCCTCTGCATCGGTGTGGATATCCGTGGTGACCGGAACATCGAATGTCTGTCCTACTTCAGCTAAGACATTTAAGGCCTTCTCATCTCCAATTCCGGTAAAGGAATCAAGGCGAGATCGATTGGCCTTGCGGTAGGAACCTTTGAAGATGTAGGGAATCTGGAGTTTATCGGTAATGGCTACCACTTTCTCGGCAATTTCGAGGGCCATGTCTCGGCCTTCGATGGCGCAGGGGCCGGCTACTAGGAAAAAGTTGCCACTTTCTGTATGCTTCAATTTGCTGAGGCTAATCATATTTTTTGATCTAATCGATATTGTAGAAATTGCTGCAAAGATGTTGATTCTTGCGGATTTCCTTGGATGTGTCGATAAAAAAATCCGCTTGGTAGAAATAAAGTAGGTCAGGCAGCAACAAAATCGATTCTTAAAGTTTTTACAAGAGTACATTTGAATTTAGTCATAACTGCCTTATATGAGAACTCTTTTCTTTTTTACCATACTGTTGGCACTTGATATTTATGGTTTCCAGGCCTTTCGTTATCTGGTGCAGAATTGGAGTGTTACGGCACGCAATGTGATGTATGGCTTGTACTGGGCCATTCCGGTCCTAGCGATTGGAACATTGGTTGTGGTCAACACCGTGGATGTTTCGGATTGGAATACGAACTTCAAAACCTATTGGCGAACCTTTCTCTTCATCGCTTACATCTCAAAGTTGCCATTGGTTAGTGTATTACTGATTGACGATTTAAGGAGAGGTGTTTTATGGGTAGTTAATCAATTCTCTGGGGATGGATCCATCGATTTAGGCCGATCTAAGTTTCTAACTCGAACAGCAGTAGTTTTAGGGGCGTTGCCTTTTACCTCCCTTTTATATGGGATGGTTCGCAATCCGTATAGGTATAAGCGATACAGTGAGCGGTTAAAACTTTCCAAGCTGCCTGCAAACTTAGATGGATTAAAGATTATTCAGATCTCCGATATCCATTCCGGAAGTTTCACTTTCAAAGAGCCGATTAAGCAGGCAATTGAGATGATAAATGCTGAAAAGCCGGATCTGGTCTTTTTTACCGGAGATTTGGTAAATAATGTCGCGACTGAGATGGAGCCGTACGTCGACATCTTTGACAAGATTGAAGCTAAATATGGCGTATACTCCGTACTAGGTAACCACGACTACGGGGACTACGAAAGGTGGCCTACACCCGAAGCTAAGGTGGAAAACCTACAACGTCTCAAAGACACGCACAAGCGACTAGGTTGGGATTTGTTGTTGAATGAACACCGACATATCGAAATCAATGGAGAGCGGGTGGCGGTGATAGGCGTGGAGAATTACTCTATGCAGTTGCGATTTCCTAAATATGGTGATCTAGAGAAAGCCTGTGAGAATTGTGGCCCAGCCGCTTTGAAGCTATTGCTATCACATGATCCCTCGCACTGGGAAGGACAGGTCATCAAAGATCAACCCGATATAGACATTACTTTCTCCGGTCACACGCACGGCATGCAGTTTGGCGTGGAAATCCCGGGCTGGGTACGCTGGTCCCCTATCCAATATGTTTACAAGCAATGGGCGGGGCTATATCAAAAAGGAGAACAATATTTATATGTCAACAGAGGGCTAGGCTTTTTAGGCTATCCCGGCCGGGTCGGAATCCTGCCAGAGGTTGCGGTATTGGAGCTAAAATCGGTCTAAAACCTTGACCGTTCCCTGGCTCAAATCCCCGTTTTCTAAAGGATGCGGACCATTAAGAGAATAAAGCCCCCCACTTCCTAATTACGAGAATAAAAATAACTGTGAGCACTTATATTTGTGATCAAGTTTTCTCATAGTATGTTTAATTTTCCTACACCTTCTCCCTTCTGGGGTGTAGGAATTTTTTTTAGACGTCCTTTCGAGAAGTACATTCAACTTCAAAAAGAGAATTTGCTCCGGTACCTTTTCCCCACCGTCCCTGTACCGTCCTAGGAGCAAACCTTTTCTTCTTTTGTCATTTTCCAATATTGATGCAAGGCTGGTTTGAAAAACAAGGCGTGTGCCTCCTGCAAAGAGGTCGATAGAATGGTAGAAATAGTCCAATATTTTCTACATCTTATTGATAACCTATCGATTGATACATTCAAATACTTTATATCTCATCTTGCTCGGATTCGATAGGTAGGTACCACTCCTGTGAATATTTCACCACATTCTAAGCCAAAAGAACCATAACGTACCGAACCTTTGCCACTCGCTAAATACGGTACTTTTTATAGCACTTTTGCGCTTATCTTGCAGCTGTGTAGTTTTCTCATAGTATGTTTGCTCCTACATCCGAAAGCCTCCCCTGATGTAGGAGTTTTTTTATGCCCACCACTGAAGTGCCCATTTTGGACATTGTAATTATTGTCGATTTTATCTGAATTCTTTATATTTGAGAATTATCGGGGCGTGAGCACCATTTTTCTTACCACAGTATACCCATTTCCTATTTCAATCTTGATTTTTGAAGCACTGTCTAATGCTTGACAGAATGATTTCATTTTCCAACAGCGGTATTTGGACTTTGGAACAAGTTTTGTTGCTTCACGTATCGAAAAAGAGTTGGGTTTCACGGAAGAAACTCCCAAAATTGCTAAACTCCCTATTGTAATCCCCATGAGAAAACTACTAACCCTTTTAGTATTACTTACCTTGTCGGGGCCAGCCTTCTCCCAAATGCTGGTTGATACGGATACTTTGTATGGAAATGAGTGGATCAATTATGATCAATCTTACTATAAAATTCCTGTTTCAAAGGACGGTCTATATCGTTTAGATGCGGAAACCTTACAGCAAGCCGGCATTGTATTAAGCGAATTATCTGGAGATCGATTGCGCCTACATCATATGGGGCAAGAAGTACCGATTCATATCAGCTCTACAGGTTCTATTACTGCAGGAGATTACCTGCTTTTTTGGGGAAAGCAAAACCGAGGCGAATTTGACACCCATCTCTTTGAGGATCCAGCGGAGAATCAATTGAATCCATTATATAGTCTAGTTACGGATACTTCCGCCTACTATTTGACTTGGGGTGATGCGCCGTCCAGCACTCGCCTACAAACCATTGATTCAGACTTGACTAATCCTCCGGCAAAAGAAGAATGGATTTGGCAACAAGTGGGAGAGGTATTCACGGAGAAATTCATGAAGAATTATACCCGTCGAAGTGGCATTACTATTTATTTTTCTCACTATGACGTGGCAGAAGGCTATGGCAACCGCAATATCAACGAACTGCTGCAGAGCGGGAACACCACACAGGACTTTTCTCTTAATCTACCCGATGCTTACATCGGTGGCCCGAGCGCTCGCTTTACCGCCAGATTCGGGGTAGGAGAGGGGGATCATCGCCAGCTAGTACAGATCGACGGAGGCACCTACTTCGAGCGTTCCTACAACGATATTTCCGTCAAGGCACCAGATTTTAGTTTTCCGCTGACGGATGACGACATCGAAATTCGTTTCGAAGGACAAGCGGATGATCGGGATGAGCAATCCATTGCCTTCTATCAGGTGGATTATCCGAGCTTACCTGATGCTAGAAACCAAAAGGTTTTTGAATTTGAGGTAGCGGCTAGTAATACGACCAAGTACTTAGAGATTGCCGATTTCAATAGTTCTAATGGAACCCCAGTCATATATGATCTGACCAATGGTTTACGCATCCTGTGCCGCTTCGAAAATGGAATTGTAAAGGCCCTATTGCCACCTAGCACAGAACAACGTTCGCTCGTCCTCCTTGAAGAAGCCTCTGCAGAAGCCCTTGATGCTCCCCAAAGCATCAACTTCCCCAACCTTCTCAGTCAGACCACGGAGTTCCTCATCCTCACCGCTCCCGAACTCCGTGAAACCTATGAAAACCAAGATCAAGTACAAGCCTATGCGGACTATCGCGCATCCGCTGCCGGCGGAAATTATAAAACACAGATTGTAGAGGTAGAAGATATCTACCACCAATTTGGCTATGGCCTGGATCGCCATCCTCAGTCGATTCGGAACTTCGTTCACGCCGCCCATCGCCAATGGCCCAATCTGAAGTACGTCTTCATCATTGGGAAAGGGCGAGAGTATCCATCTCTACGCCTCGCCGCTGGCTTAGCCAATGCGATTGAGGCGGAAACCTTTTTTGTCCCTTCCTTCGGCTTTCCCGCCAGTGATAATCTGATGTTGTCGAATAATAGTTCGAGTGTGGCGGTAGTGCCGGTAGGGCGAATTGCTGCTACCAATCCCAAAGAGATCAGCATTTACTTACGAAAGGTGGAGACGCTAGAAGCCACGGTGAATAATGGGCAGACAATTGAGGAAAGGGCTTGGATGAAGAATATAATTCATTTGGGAGGAGGAGGCTCTAGTGGGGAGCAAAATGCCATTAAAAGCAATTTGGAACGGATGGCCAGAGAGATTGAAGGCAATATCTTTGGAGGCAAAGTCACTCCCTTCTACAAGACCAGTACGGATCCAATTCAACAATCCCGCTCCCAACAAATATTCGATCGCATCAACGAGGGTACTGCTGTAATCACTTTCTTCGGCCACTCCAGCCCTGGTACCTTCGATTTCAACATAGATAATCCCGACAACTATGACAATTTCGGAAAGTTTCCTTTGATCATGTCCTTGGGCTGCTATTCCGGAAACTTCTTTACCAGTTCCAAGGGAATTGCCGAGCGATTCACTTTCTACGAGGACCGGGCTTCTGTAGCCTTCGGTGCCTCCCGTGGCGTTGGCTTCATTAGCACCCTAGGCGGCTTTGCCGATCGGTTCTACGAAAAAATGGGCGGTGAAAAATACGGCCAAGGTATCGGAGATATCATCTCCGCTACCCGAGAAAGCTTTGATTATCTTACCGGTTTGGAGATCAAGACGATTGTCCAGCAATTCTCCTTGATGGGCGACCCATCCATCCGCCTCCATCCGAATCCCGGCCCCGACTACGTTGTGGACCGATCCAGCGTCCAATTCTCGCCGAAAGTGATCAGTATCCAAGAGGACTCCTTTCAGCTAGAATTCGATGTACTGAACCTCGGTCAGTTCATTCAGGACTCCATCACAGTCGACATCCGCCAGAAACTACCCGGCGGCGAGGAGCTCAAACTGAAGAGTTTGCGTATCGCCACACCAGCCTACGCCTCCCATCACACCATCAATCTTCCCACCCAAGGGAAAGCTTCGATCGGCCTCAATACCTTCTTCATTGATGTCGATGTGCAAAATGAGGTGGATGAATTGCCGGCTCCTTCTGGGGAGATGAATAATAGTTTGGTTAGGGGTGATGGGCAGGCTGGGGTGCCTCTATTTATGATTGATAACATTACTTTGCCAATTTACCCGGTAGATTATGCTCTTGTAAATTCAGAGGAATTGAAGTTACATGCAGCAACCTCAAAAGCTTTGGTAGAGGAGAAGAGATATAGGCTTGAAATTGATACGACAGAAGCATTTAATAGTTTCTTCAAGATTTCAGAAACATTAGAACAAATTGGAGGATTAATCAGCTGGTCCCCGGAATTAGCACTGGAGGAGGGACAAGTGTATTATTGGAGGATCAGTCCAGACAGCACTGATAGTGATATTGGTTTTATTTGGGAGACTAGTTCCTTTACATACTTGCCAGAGACCACCGGTGGTTGGGGACAAGGACATAGAGGGCAATGGTTGAAAGGTGGACAGCCAAATGGTTTGGATTATTCAACTTTGGAACCGCTTTTTGATTTTGATTTTTTGCCTTTGGATATGCTCATCAAAAATAATCTATGGGAAGGAGGAGATAGACCCGGTTTTATATATAATAATGGTGGTTTTGCAGGCTCTGTAAGACCATGGATTTATTCTGATGAAGCGGTGGCGGTTATGGTAGGGATTCCACGAGATGGTCATTTTTGGGCTAATGCAGGTGCAGAGTATGGCAGTGTAGACGCTTCGGGAAGGGCTGTTTTTACTTTTCCAGTATCTACAGAGCAGGGCCGCCGGGATTTGATAAATTTTATCGAGGAAACTGTTCCTGATGGCTTTTATATATACCTTTTTACTGTTCAAAAACGGGCTACCTCCAATTTGTATGTAGATCAGTGGGGGCGCGATAGTTTAAATTTTGGAACAAATATCTTTCAAGTTTTAGAGGAACAGGGGGCTAACCATGTAAGATTATTGGAGGAACGGGGATCGGTTCCTTATGCTTTTATGTACCAAAAAGGAGTTGGTCCATTAGATGAAAGCGTTGCGGTGGATGTTCTTGGAACAGCAAATGTTGGTACTGTTTTTCGACAATATCAAGACTATGGGACCTATCGCTCTCCTTTAATTGGGCCCGTAAGGAATTGGCAACGCTTAGAAGTTGATTTGGATACTCCTCTTGAAGGTGATACTACTTCAATCCACTTGTTTGGTATTACTGTAGATGGCGAATCTGTATTACTTAAAGAAGATATAAGGGGAGACTTGGAACTAGATTTAATCGATGAGGCTACTTATCCTTATCTGCAGTTAGAGATAGAAGCGAAGACTATGGAGAGGCGTATTCCACGGCAAGTTCGATTTTTGCACTTATTGTACGAAAGCTTACCTGAATGTGCAGTAGCGCCTAGTTTAGGCTATCAATTGCAATCAGATACGCTTTTTCAGGGAGCTCCTTTTTCTATGAAGGTGGTCGTAGCCAATGTCAGTGATATTGATATGGATAGTCTTTTAGTAGACTATACTTTGACGGATTCCGCGAACAATATTGATCAGATACGCAAAAGGGTAGGCCCCCTCCCGGCCGGAGATACCTTACAGCTGAATTACCAAACGGAGACTTCGGATAGGACTGGCTCTTTTCAACTACTCTTAGAAGTAAATCCAGATGAGGATCAATCAGAATTGTTACATTTCAACAATTTTGTAGATCAGTCTTTTTATATAGATAATGACTTGACTCCACCAATACTTGACGTCACATTTGATGGCGCGCATATTCTAAATGGGGACCTAGTAGGATCCGATCCCGTTATTGTTGTACAACTAAAAGATGAAAATGACTTTTTTCGCTTAGATGATACAAGTCTTTTTGTTATGCAACTGCAATATCCTGACGGACAGATTCGCCGTGTGGGATTCGACAAAGAAAATATATTGTTTTTACCAGCTGTAGTAGGTGAAGCCAACACTGCCACCATCGAATATTCTGCTCATTTTGAACAAAGTGGACAGTATAAACTCATAGTCTCAGCGAAAGATGTAAATGGGAACAATGCGGGCGCGTTTGCCTATGAAGTAGCCTTCGAAGTCATAGTAGAAAAGATGATCTCAAATGTCTTCAATTATCCCAATCCCTTTAGCACCAGTACACAATTTGTATACACGCTTACCGGACAGGCTCCTGCATTTTTTACTGTTCAAGTAATGACTGTATCAGGCCGAGTTGTGAGAGAAATTAGCCAGGAAGAAATCGGACCTCTACGCGTCGGTACCCACAAAACAGTTTATCAATGGGACGGGACAGATGATTTCGGAGATCAGTTGGCCAATGGTGTCTATTTTTACCGAATTATGGCAACGGATTTGCAAGGTAATGATTATGAAACCTATCAAAATGGTACGGACCAATACTTTAAAAATGGCTTAGGGAAAATGGTGATTCTCCGCTAAATGCAAGAACTAATTCCCTTCAATAATCCCTATCTCACAGGTCAGGAAATATCCAATGTTGCGTCAGCCATAGCACGGCAGGAATTTGCTGGCGATGGATATTATACAAGGTGTTGTGAGCACCTATTACAAGAGCTAACAGGAAGTCCACGCGTACTTCTGACTCCCTCCTGTACCAGTGCATTGGAAATGTGTGCGATGCTGTGCAATGTTGAGGCTGGAGATGAGGTTATAATGTCCTCCTTCAACTTTGTGTCAGCAGCAAACGCCTTTGTCCTTCGGGGGGCCAAGATAGTTTTTGTGGACATCCGGCCGGATACTATGAATATCAATGAGGATCTGGTCGAAGCGGCCATTACTGATAAAACCAAAGTAATTGTTGCTATGCATTATGGTGGTGTAGCCTGTGATGTGCAAAAATTAATGGCAATAGCGGAGCCAAGAGGGATTTTTGTGGTTGAGGATGCTGCACACTGCATTGGTGCTTACGACAAGGGACAACACCTTGGAAGTATAGGCCATCTTGGAACCATAAGTTTTCATGCCACCAAAAATATTCACTGTGGGGAAGGGGGCGCACTTTTAATCAACCAAATTGACTGGATTGAAAGGGCCGAGATCATCCGAGAAAAAGGAACGAATCGATCGACCTTTAAAAAGGGGATAGTCGAAAAATACCAGTGGGTAGATATAGGTTCAAGTTTTTTACTCAATGAACTAAGTGCGGCTTTCCTATGGGGGCAATTGGCCAAAGTGGAGGAAGTCACTGGGAAGCGAATGGCCATTTGGGAGTACTATTTTCACGAGCTCTCTTTACTAGAGAACTTTCAGTTGTCGGCTGATATCAATAATTTTCAACATAATGCTCACATATTCTTTCTAAAGCTTGATAATGTACTTGTTAGGAACACTCTAATTGAGCAACTGGAAAGAGATGGAATCAAGGCTTATTTCCATTATGTACCGCTTCATAGTTCAGCGGCCGGTAGGCGATTTGCCCGTTTTTTTGGGACTGACACCTTTACAACTTCGGAAAGTCAAAGATTGCTTAGATTACCCCTTTTTTATTCACTAACCCCAAACCAGCTTAATCAAATAATTAATAGTTTGATCGAGAGTCATGTTGCGATCTATAGCTAGTTTTTGTTATCGGATAACTCGAGCCTTGTGGGCTTATCTTCTCGGAAAGCCAATAAACTTAATTCGGCTGAACTATGGCACCGTAGGTTCTGATGATGTGCGTATTGCTCGCAAGTTCCTATATAATCGTCAACTAGATCAGGATCAAGTGGTGGAGGCCTTCGAAAAGGAATTTTCACAAGTCACCGGATGTCGGTATTCCTATTCTTTTCTTAAAGGACGTGTGGCGCTAAGTGCCTGTCTGCATGCGCTAGATTTGAAGCCGGGAGATCAGGTATTGATCCCTGCCTTTACTTGTGTAGCCGTAGCGAATGCCTGCTGGGTATTAGATCTACAGCTGCGATTTTGTGATATTGAATTAGATAGTTTTGGATTGTGTTTCGAAAGTTTTTCGGATAGACTTGAAAAGCATCCCGGGATCAAAGCTGTTATCATTCAACATACTTTTGGATTGGTATGTAGGGATTTTGATAAGCTACTTGATGCTTGCAGGAAAGAGGGCATATCTATCATAGAAGACTGCTGTCATGCCACGGGTGCTTCTTATAGAGGTAAAAAACTGGGGAACTTTGGAGACCTGGCATACTATAGCAGTGAGCGATCAAAAGTTTTTTCGACCTATCAAGGAGGCATCGCCGTTACCAATGATGATGAGCTGGCAATTAAGCTAAGGAACTATCAAGCATCAATGAACTATCCTAGCAGGAGGTTAACTAAAGCTTATTTGCGCTCGTACATTTGGGGATACTATAATCTTGGACATCCTTATCGAAAAATTACTGGTCCCATTAGCAATCTTTTTCTAGCACGATCAACCAGAAGGTACCTCACTGCTAAAGAATCTATCCAAAGGGAACCTCCAACAAATTATTTTTTGCGAATGCCAGGACCATTGGCTGCCATTGGACTTAATCAACTTAAGAAACTAGATGACCATATTTCAATTAGGCGTCTAACTTCTAAAAGATGGTTCACCTGGTGTCAGGAAAATGAACTACAGGCACCAACTGTTATTCCTGAATCTGAACCCGTTTTTCTGCGGTTTCCGGTCTTGACTGATCGCTCGAGAAAAGAAGACCGGGCCTGGGCCGCTTTGCTTGGGGTTGAAGTGGGTGTGTGGTTTAAAAGCTATCTTCATCCAGTTGATTTTCATTTGTTTAACTGCCCCAATGCGGAGAAAGCCATACGTTGCTGCATTAACTTTCCTACTTTGGAATAAATAATATGTTATATCAGATTAGGCAATTAATAACTATTCCTAAGGCTATTCTTCTAGCACTTATTACTAACCTTCCTGGAGAAATTGGCCGAAGACTGAGATATCGTTATTGGAAGAAGCGACTTAGGTATTTGGGAAGAGATGTTCTAATTGATGTTGGGGTGTATTTTCAGCGACCCGAATATATCTCGATTGGAGATAATACTTGGCTAGATCGACATGTGATCATCTTGGCTGGACCTTCAAAAGCGAATAGAGCAAAGAAAGAAATATCAAATCTCTCTTTTCAATATGAGGTAGGGGAGGTGGTGATCGGAAGCCAAGTACACATTGCCCCGAATGTTATTCTATCAGGAATCGGGGGGCTATCGATAGGTGATGCATGTGGTATTGGCGCGAATAGTAAGTTGTATTCCCTTTCTCATCACTATGATGCTTTAGATGGTACTAAGGATAAAATGATATATTTTAGTCCAATGGTCCCCGCGGATCATCAATATCTTATAGAAGGAAGTATAAGCATAGCCAATAATGTGGGTTTGGGGGCCAATTGCTTTATACTGCCTGGCACGGCCTTAGCTGAAAATTCATTCGTAAAGCTTGGTAGTGTAGTGCGAGGAGACTTTACCCCCAATTCACTAATTGCTGGAAATCCAGCACGGCGTGTTGGAGATCGATACCCTTGGAAAATTGACGATTTGAGTGAAACTGAATGAAGTAAGGGCCAAGGTATACAGTAGTTTTGGGTGGAATTTTCTCTATCAACTCTCCGTCAAGCTGATCAATTTTGTTTGCGGAATAGTATTGGCTCGACTCCTAATCCCAGAAGATTTTGGCGTGATGGCGATGGTTGCTATTCTGATAGGCTTTGCAGAAATTTTTAAAGACTTTGGTGTAAGTGCTGCGGTCGTGCAACGTGAGAAGCTGGATTCCTTGGTGCTAAGTACCATGTTTTGGTGTACTGTGGTGACTGGAGGAGGTATTGCGATGGCTTTAAATTTCTTGGCACCATCTATTGCCAACTTCTACGATGAACCACTCCTGGTCAATATTGTGCTGCTATTGGCTATCAATTTCTTTTTGTCTTCTCTTACCATTATTCCGCATGCTATGTTGATTCGAGATATGGCATTTCGAAAACTGTTTTACATTGCTTTGATAGCTGAATTAGCAGCAGCTTCCATGGCCATATGGCTTGCCCTTGATGGCTGGGGATATTGGAGCTTACTTGGTAAAATATGGGTGAGTACCGGTCTTCATCTTCTTTTACTTTGGAGTTTTTTAGGTTGGAGACCAAGGCTTAGGATTTCTATTTTTGCTATCAAGGAACTAATGGATTTTTCTACTCCCTTAGTAGGGGGAGAATCGATTAACTATTGGGTAAGACATCTTGATGATCTGCTAATCGCAAGATTTTTTGGTGAAAGAGCGATCGGACTTTATGGAAAAGCTTATTCATTCTTGACCATTCCATTGGTGCAAATACGTGGGGTGGTAGGGAGGATTGCACTTCCCGTACTTTCCAGGCTACAAGATGATCAAGATCAAGTACGTATTTACTTTCTGAAGATAACTCGGATGGTAGCTTTGTTTAGTTTTCCAACTTTTCTTGGCTTATACATTCTTTCTCATGACTTAATCTACGTACTTCTGGGTATACAATGGATGGAAGTAGTACCTCTTTTACAGATTTTTTCTCTTTGTGGTCTTTTGCAATCAGTAGTAGTTTTAACAGGTGTATTATTTATAAGCCAAGGGGCTACAGCATTAAAGTTCAAGGTGAGTCTTTTGACGAGCAGTCTGGGAATTGCTGCGATCCTGATTGGCCTAAATTGGGGGGTTGAGGGGATCGCTTGGGGTTTATTGATTGCAACAATGATAAACTTACTGCCAAATGTGCACTTTGTTGGACGCCTAATCAATATGTCATTTTGGGATTGGCTAGTCAATTTAAAAGAATTATTTCTTTGCACTATCGTGATGAGCTTCGGAATGCTACTCTGTCAATCTCTATTATTTGAAATGAATATTTATGTGCGATTTTTGATTTTAACCATTACAGGAGGTTTGATATACTTGTTTGTGCTTAAGGTTTTAAGAGTGAGGGCTTTAGGTGAAAGTATGTCATTTATACAAAAGCTAATTACAAGTCGTGCTTAAGGTTTTGCATTTATTTGACGAATATCTGCCTCCAAGTCAAATTTGGGCATATCACTTGTTAAGTAATCTAAAGGAAGTAGAGGTTCACATTGGAGCCCAGTACTTCTGGAAGAACAATTTTTACCCTGATCACTTCACCTTCACCGATCAGCTGAATATTAATTTAGATCAGTACGCTACATGGGGTAAAAGAAGACTATTGGTTAGGGCTTGGTTGAAACTTAACCAACTTTTCTGGACCAGATCAAAACTTCCTATCGCTTACCTTCTCAATTACTTAAAACGTAACCAGATAGATCTCATTCATACACATTTTGGCCCGGTAGGTTGCGAGTTCATGGAGTTAGCTAAACGAAGTGGCTTACCCTATATAGTATCCTTTTATGGGTATGATTATCAGAAGCTACCGACGATCAACCCTAGCTACAGAACTCGTTATCAGCAATTATTCCAGCAGGCGGACCTGGTATTGAGTGAAGGTCCAACAGCGAAACAACAACTTTTACAGTTAGGTGTACCGGATTCTAAGGCTGCTTTGGCTCCGTTAGGGGTAGTGTTGGACCAAATACCCTTTATAGCTCGGAAGAAGCAAGTCTTTAGTCTCCGGTTAATTCAAGTGGCCTCTTTTACAGAAAAGAAAGGCCATTTATACTCAGTACAAGCCTTTGCCGAAGCAATCAAGACTTGTCCCAATATGAAATTAGATTTAATTGGAGCTGACCGGGATGGCTTGAGCTTGCAGCGAGTACGGGAATTTATCGAGAGCAGGGACCTTGGGAAACATATAAGAATACTGGATTTCGTTAGTTTCCAAGAATTACCATCCCACTTGGAAGGCTCCGATGTTTTTATTCATCCCAGCTGTGTTGCTCAAGATGGGGATACGGAGGGCGGTGCCCCTGTAATCCTACTAGAGGCACAAGCTAGTGGGTTGCCAATTATTAGTACTCAACATTGTGATATTCCCAATGTCGTCGCTGATGGTAATAGTGGCGTGTTGGTTCCGGAAAGAAATATCGAAGCTTTGGTGAAGGCTATAAAGTTTTTTTACGCGATGGACGAGCAGGAATATCAGCTTATGTCGAAAAAAGCAAGGAGGTTTATCAGCCATAATTATGATATTAGAGACAGTGCCCAAACTTTGCATCAATATTATTTGAAGCTTGCAATGCACTAAAGAAGCACGGATCAAGTGAAGCCATTGGTAAGTGTTATCATTCCCTGTTACAATGTCGAGGATTGTGTAGAAAGAGCTATCCAATCAGTGTTAAGTCAAACCTACAAGCCACTCGAACTAATACTAGTGGACAATGCGTCGACAGATCAAACTTGGTCCATACTAAGCTCTTATGCTGAGCAGCAGGTGAATATTTCCTGTTTCAGTGAAGGAAAGCCTGGAGCTCCGGCTGCAAGAAACCGAGGGCTCATAGAAGCCAAGGGTAGGTGGATACAGTTTTTAGATGCAGACGATGTTTTGCTGCCCAATAAGATTCATGACCAGCAAGAGATGATTAAGTTCAGCGCTGTAGAGGTTGATGTTGTAGTAGGTTGTTACATATTTCGAACTCTGTTAGGATCAGAACAAGAGGTTGTTCCGGAAAAGGATGTTTGGCTAGGTTTATTTATAGGTAAGCTAGGTATTACTTCTGCTAATCTATGGAATAGAAGTGCTATTATTCAGGTGGGAGGTTGGGATCAAACTTTGAGTAGTAGTCAAGAATATGAATTGCTTTTTCGGATGCTAAAGCAAAATGAGCGAGTATTAATTGATTCTAACTTCCACACCATCATACGGCAGCGGAAAGGATCAATATCCACAACGAATCTCCAAGAGAATGAACAAGTTGCTGCTAAACTCCGAATCCAGATCTTTCAATATCTGATGCGTGAGGGAAAAATTGCGGCAGAATCGAGAAACGATTACCTTCAGGTTCTCCTACAATACTTGGCTAGATTAGGCGTTTCTGACGCAGATTTGGCGACTAAAATCTTTCGTATGTACTATCCCCAAGACTTTAAAGTGGAAAATTCCAGGATGGGACGTTTTTACACATATAGTTTTAATTTGCTAGGATTTAGTACCACTCAATTATTATACAAATACTATATCTATCTGAGGGCGGTAATTATGGGCCGGATACCCTGTGGATGAAAATATGCGGACCGAGTTTGTTTATCCAAACCTGATCAAGTTTCTACTACTGAGTTTTATTCTGGTTGTTCCTTTTTTGTTGAGATTTATCAATACCAAACTTGAAGTTTACCCTGCTGTCTTATTTCCTTCTGGAGCGTCAATAATCAGCACGGAGGATAGTCTATTGATCTTCGACAAATTCGAGTTGCTTGGGATTGATAGCATCTCAGGAACGAGAAAGAAGCTTGATCCCGAAAAGTTCGTTCATCCCATTCCCAAACACTACTGGACGAGAATGGTACCTTATCGTTTCGGACTTGACTCCGTCCAGCAAAGAGAGATAAGCATTCGGAGACTACAAATTAAAGTGCAAGATTCATTGTTTTTTTCTGCTGCGCAAGTAGAGCAAACTCAAATATGGTTCCAGACGAAACTACAAGAGCAAGCCTGTTTAGATAGTTTTTTCTACATTACCAGCCTTCAGGTTTTTTTCAATCAAAGCGAAAAAAAGATAGACTCATCAATCGTTGTCAATGAGACGATTGTTCGATTATATTGAGCAGATTCTTGCTGGAGTGTTTCAAAAGATAGACTCCTCTTGTAATTGTGATCCATCGGGCTTGGCCTACGTTAGAATACTCTCAGGGATATTCTTTTTGGCCGTTTATCCACCTCGTTGGCAATGGATTGGAGAGATCCCTGATAGCCTTTTTCATCCACCTATACTTAGTTTAGCCAATCTTATAAGCCGCTTTCCTTCTACTAGCTTCCTGTTTACTACAGAACTGCTGGCTACCCTATCATTGTTTTTTGTGACTCTCGGTTACAGAACAAGAATTTCTGCCCTTTTGGCTGCGCTTTTATATATTTTAAACCTCAACTTTGTATATAGTTTTGGAAAAATCGACCATAGTATTATGCTCCCCGTCACCTTGTTGTGTTTAGCTTTTACCAATGCGGGACATACCTTGGCACTTAGGAAGGACAGGTTTATTGACCCAAAAATAGAGCGTCTGAGTTTGAGTTTTTTCGGAGTATGTATTGCCTTTGGTATGTTTAGTGCTGGCTTTGCAAAGTTTATTTGGTGGCTAGACTTTGATTTGACATCTAGTGGATTCTTGAGTTGGTATTATCCTAACTATTATATGTACTGCAAACAGGACCTGCTTGCTAGTTGGATTCCAGCCATACCCCAAGCCTCTATAGAGATAGCAGAATATATGGTGGTTTTCCTCGAGATTTCTGGGATGATATGGATAGTAGTTAGTGAGCGGACATGGAAGTACTGGCTATTCGGCCTCTGTATTTTTCATTTGGCCACACACTTGACCTTAAACATTGCATTTACGGGACATGTCATAGTCTATGGTATTTTTCTCTTATCTCCGATTGGTAGGGTGAAACTCAGTTGGAGGAAAAGAACTAAACAGATGCTCCTGTATGTCTTTGGAGGAGTTAGCTTGGGGGTTATCTTACTTAGACTCTGTGAAGTTTTTGTAGGAAAAGTTCTATTGGATTTTCAGGGGATCTCCATATATGGGCCGCTTTTATTGTGGGGAACAATGATTTCTGTAAGTTTTGTTTTACTTTTTCGCCACCAGAATACCCTTAAGGCGGTGAAATAGGAGTTGGGTAGTCAATTTTATGTATTTCAATGCAAACCGATTTCCTTTATTGGATGTCAGTGACCTTTTCAACAGTTTGTAACTCAAATTCAATTTTCTGTTTTTTAAAGCTCCATTAGCATGTCCTAGGTACTTTTCAGTGATTAGGAAATGCTTAGAGTTGGCTGGCAGGTATGGACTTATTAGCTTAGAATGGTTTTCAAAGAGATCTCGGATTGCTTGGACATTGCTTTCGATTCGATCTAGAGAATCTTGCCGATCATAGAGGGATTTAGTACCCATTGAAGAGTGGGTTCTGTAAACATAAGTGAACTTTGGAAGTTGCCTAAATGGCCTTTTAGCTAAAAGTCTAAGTATAAGATGAGTGTCTTGCCAATGAGGGAAGTCGATCGGAAACAGATCTTTAGTCAGAAACTGTTTAGGTACACAAAGCGTACAAGCACTACAAAATTTGAAAGCTGCAAATCTCACCGGATTAATGTCACGCTCTTCCTTATAATGCTCAGTCGCTGTTAGTTTGCCGTCCTCTTTAGTATAGAAGCCCGTTCGTAGAATGATCTCTGGAAACTTATGTGCTTCGAGCCAATCAAAAAAACTAGAAAGATGATGGTCTAAATAGTAATCATCATCATCCAAAAAGCAAATATATTTCCCCGCAGCTTCTTTAATACCTCTGTTTCGAGCGGTGCTCCTTTCTTGATGAGGTTGAAATATATACTTAATTCGATCGTCACTTTGCCGGAAGGTATTGACTACGGCTTTGGTATCGTCATTTGATCCATCATCAACAATAATTAATTCCCAGTTTTTGTGCAGTTGATCGATAACGCTTTGTGTAGCGATCCTTAAAAGATCAGCTCGATTATGTGTAGGGATGATGACGGAGAATACTGGCGGGTCAACCTTCTTCACAGCTTAAATATTAAAGTTTTCATTGCCGATTAGAGTATCAATAGTTGAATTATATGCCCATCACGAAAACTGCCAAGACCTTTCTAAACTGGATGGGTTAAGCTTCATTGTGCAAGGGGAAGATGAATCCAAAATTCGCTTTATCCAACGATACGAGAAGCAAATCAACGAAGGTCAACTCATTATATTTACCACACTAGTTGACGAACTACGCGCTTTTTCTCGTATGAGCTTTCGTCCCCCATCTCTACTACTTATTCATAATGGACACAGTTTCTTTGCTCCGTATAACAATATAGTAATTTCAAAGAATCGGAGAGAAATCTGGCTTGATTTACTACGCTTGATTCATCAATTAATCTTTCGAATTCCGTTTTGGAGACGAAAGTTGTTGAAATCGATGAGCGGCCTCACGGTAGCCAGTGGAGAGATGAAAAACTATTTGGAGGAATACTATCCGGAAAGACTTCTGGAATACCATGTTCTTCCCCCTTTGCCGCTGGCTTTCTTTGAGCGTAATTTTTCGCCTGAAACTAGTAAAACTGATGCGATTACGATCACGATTCCAGGGTCTGTCAACTTGATCAGTAAGCACTACGATTGGATTATACAAGCCTTTTCTGAACTAGTGAACCCCAAGAAGAAAGAGTTGAATTTGGTTCTATTGGGTAATGCTGGTACTGCCAAAGGGATGGTCGTTGTCAATCGCTTGCAGGAACTCAGATGTAGCCATCTTACCATTACCTCTTTTGACACTACAGTTCCACAGGTGGAGTTTGACCGAATCATGAGTCAGACCGATTTCCTCATTCTCCCGATGCGTCCCTATTTAAAACTTGGGGTCTGTAGGGAGCGCTACGGGTATTCAAATATCTCAGGAGGTATCAATGATATGATTAGATTTGGTATACCGGCCCTTGTTCCCAGGCACTATCCATTACCGATCGCGCTTGAAGGATTTGTACATACCTATGAAAATGCTAAGGACTTGTCTAGATTATTGGATCAGTGGATTAAAGACCTTCCCTTCGTAGAGCTTCGAGATAGAGCCTCAGTTATTTTGTCGGATTATGAGAAGACAGTTGTAATGCAACGAACAGCTCTATTACTTGAGCAGATGTTAAATCTCAACGTCAAAGACCTCTAACCAGACCCCGAGAGCAAGGCAGCGCCATTGTAAGGCCTGATCTTTTGTCTCTAGTATGGAGGGACTGAAGAAGCCATCGGCTCTCTCAATAGCATTCAAAAAGAGGTGGTGAAAGTCCTCTTGATAGTCTTTCATCCATTCGGATTGGGGAGTAGCATACCCCATTTTATCATACCTGTTATATACCTCACTCGGTAATATAGCTTTCATGCTTTCCCGTAGCAGGTATTTTCTCTTACCTCCCTTGATTTTATAATTAGACGGTAAACTGAGGCAGAACTCTACTAGGCGATGGTCCAAAAATGGGAGTCTTGATTCCACTGAGGAAGCCATTGAATTGCGGTCTTCATAATGCAATAAAATAGAGATTCCCATTTCATATAAGAGATTAATGCTCGTTTCTTGTATCGTGTTGTCTGAACTGCGGCCAAAAAGATCTTCAGGCGCTGGAATGAATTGCGGACTTATCCAGGGTACGGATCTTTGCTTATTTTTTTTCAAATACTTGTATGTGGCTCTGATGATTTGCCCGGGGCTTTGACGGTGTAGAAAAAAAGCGCCGAGTGCCTCGGCCAAAAACCGTTGTGGGTGACTACGGATCAATTGTCGAAGAAATGGATAATAAAACTTATTGTACCCTGCCAAGATTTCATCTGCTCCTTGACCGTCGACCATTACCGTAATCCCCTCTCTTCTGGCAGTTTCAAAAACCTTATATTGAGCAAATACCCCAGCTCCAATAATGGGCTCATCCTGATGCCAGGTAAGTGTGCGTAAGCTATTAAGAAATGAACTGGCAGTAGGGTAAACCTTATGGGAAAGGAGGTGATGTTTTTTGGCCACCTTGTCGATCCAAAAACTTTCATCATATACTGACGAATCAAAGCAAGCAGAAACAGTAGTTAATTGTTGTATAGCTGTACTTACCTCTAAATGCTTAGTAATAGCTCCTACTATTGATGAACTATCCAGTCCCCCGGACAAAGCGGAACCGATTTTGACATCTGATCTAATCCGCAATTTCACGGCGTCCAGAAAAAGACTTTTGAAAGTCGTTTTGGCTTCTTCCCAAGAAATATCTGAGCAATCTCGTTGCTCCACTTTATAGTAACATAGAATCTCAAAAGAATGTGTGTCAAGGTCATAGATTAGATGGTGCCCTTTGGGAAGCTGATAGACATTCTCAAAGAGGGTTTCATTGCCAGAATGGTCGTGGTAACCCCAAACTATGAATTCATAAGCTCGGGGCCGATTCATACTAGCTCTCCACTCCTTGATGGCTGAAAATTGTTTGATCTCGGAAACAAAGCAGGTCTTTTTTCCAATTTTGCTGTAATAGAAAGGCTTGATCCCAAATCGATCTCTGGAACAAAAAAGGATGTTTTTCCGTGGGTCATAGATTATGAATGCCCACATGCCATTGAAATGTTCAACGCAGGAATATCCCCAGTAGTGGTAAGCAGCTAAAATTACTTCCGTATCTGTGTCGGATTGAAAGCTGTATCCATTCTCAATTAATGTCCTACGAATTTCTAGGTAGTTATAGACTTCCCCATTAAAAATGATATAGAGGCCCTCATAGGTCATTGGTTGATTGCCTGCTTCGGAGAGATCTAGTACAGCCAGGCGCCTATGACCCAGGGCGAAGTTTGCCCCAAAGTAATATCCTGATGCATCAGGACCGCGATGCTTCACCATATTATTTGCCGCCTGGATTTCAATTTCATCTATGGGCTGATTCTCTCGATCGATGATGGCCGTTATCCCGCACATATTCTACCAGAAATTAAAGGCATCCTTGTTGTGAATAAACAGAGCAACTTCCTAATTCACCGCTAGTTGCTCAGAAGAAAGAGCCGTGAACTTTATTGCTCAAATTAAGGAATTATTTGTAGGAAAGCCATGGTTGAATCGCCTTCTACTGGTCTTACTATTGTCATACCTCGGTTCCTTAAGCTGCACCAGTCTTTTGTACTTACCCTGGTTTGGTAACAAGATTCAGGTAACAGAATTATGCTTTTTACTTATACTATGTTGCTTGCCTCTTTTAGCTCGATTCCCCTGGTACCTTCGATTAACATTCCTGGATTGGGTAGTTATTCTTCACCTATTTGGTGTCTTAATATCCTTGTGTTTTTACCCTACCGTGGAGGTCCTTAAGGAAGTCCTCGGAACCTTGTATCTGGGAGCTGGTTACTTCCTATTCTCCAGGCTGTTTTATTACCTTAGAAAGGACTTGACCAGCGTATTGCAAATGGGACTAGCTTTATGTGTTTTCTTAGCTAGCCTATTAGGACTAATTGCTGGCATTCTATTACTATTGGGGACTGAAACAGCTTTGTTCTATCTCTACGAAAACTACCCCTATTTGGGAGACGTTCAAAGATTAAAGGGTTTTGCCAGTTCACCAAATCTATTCTTCAGTACGCTTGCGCTTAGCTCTATTTTTCTTTATGGTTTGGATCGGAAAAGATACCAGCTACTGACCCTGACAAGTTTTGTGATATGCTTTATCACCTTCTCCAAGGGGCTAGCCCTAATGCTTTTATTTATATTATTCATCCGCTTGCAACAAGAGAAAAGTGCAATCGAATGGCAAATTCGGCATTTGTTCTTTTTTCTCTTAGCTGGTGGACTTTACCTTTCTCTGACGTGGTTCACCTTGCGGTCAAACGAAGGCCTACTGATGCTGAATCAAAAGCTTAACGTGGAACAATTGTACCATGAATCAATCGGGAATTTAGGTCCCTTCTCCGTGCATTACACCACACATTTTGCCTTGCAGAGAGGCTCTTTAGCCATCATTAATAAGCATGGGTGGAAAGGTTGTGGTTTCGGTAATTATAAAACAAGTATAGAGCAAATGAAAATAGACGGCCAGTACCCGGCTTCGTTTGCCAGTTATGATCCACACAGTTTTTATACTGCACAAATTGCCGAACTAGGCATCATGTCGATCCCCTTTCTACTGCTGCTACCTTTTGCCATTATAAAGATCCTGTATGAACTAAGATCTTTAGATCCTACCATTCGGAACGCTTTGCTATTGGCACTACTTTTTATGATGCTGGAATCCACCTGTATAGGTAGCCTACATTTTCGACATTATTGGATGATCTTGGCTGTGGTAAATGCGTTTTATCTATTAAAAAGAGATGAACTTGCATTCCGCTAGCCAGGAAACCTACCGAATGTTGGTGGAGTCAGTAGCTGCCAAACAAGTTCGGGTGTTTTCAACGCCGGACTGGCTAGATCGGGTATGTGGAGCAAACAATTGGGGGGCTTGCATCGCTTTTGACAAAGGAGGGACAGTAACGGGAATGATGCCATACTGCTTTAAGCGGTATTTAGGGAAGCTTGTAATACGTATGCCGACACTAACCCCATTCCTTGATGTCTGGATTAATTATCCTCACGGAATGCGATCTACAGCTAGCCAAATCAGGTTTCGTAGAAAGGTGATGAAAGAGTTGATCACAGGCCTTCCAGCAACATTTTATTTTTCTCAGCAATATTCTTATTCTCTGACAGATTGGTTGCCCTTTTACTGGCAAGGATTTCGGCAAACGACGATGTACTCCTACGTGTTTCCTGCAGGAAAGTCAGTGGATGTTGTTTGGCATGAAATGAAGCCGGAAACCAGGAATATGTTGAGAAGAGCAGCGAGAGAGCTTAAGGTTGTCGGAAGTCCCGATATTGATTCTTTTTATCAGCTAAATGAGGAGAGTTACCGGAGAAAAGGGCTAGTCATACCTTACACTAAGTCCTTCCTGCTGGACTTATTTAACCGGTTCCAAGCAATCGGACAGGCCCATATCTATTTTGCTGAGGATGCAAATGGGGTTGGGTGTGCAGGTATCCTCGTATTTAGTGATCACGCAACGGACTACTACCTCGCCTCTGGATTTGACAAGAAATGGGCACCTCCCGGGGCAGTGCAGCTTTTATTATGGCATGCCATCAAATCGGCTTTAGGTCGAGGAAAGTCATTTGACTTTGAAGGCAGTATGATCCCAAGTATTGCTGCTATGTTTAAGGGTTTCGGAGCTGATCAGCTTGCCTACAGCAAAATCTTTAAAGGGCAAAACAGGTTCATTCAAGCATTGAAGATCTTGCGAAGATAATGGGGGAATTGATCATCAACGTACATCATGATTCTCCGGCCTTCGCCCAAAGAATAGAGTATGTTTTTGCTTTCATTGCTAATCATCCAGCAACTGGAAATCAGGTCGACTTTAGATTTAATGAGGCGACTGATACCGCGGACAGGCAGTTATACTACCAGAAAGCCCATAAACCTTTCACTTCAAGGCCTAAAGCTTACTTTATCCCTGCTCAAAAGGTCATCTTCAACCCTGAGCAAATCTCAACTAAGAAATTAATTGCAAATGCATATATTTCAGAGTCTTCTACCCTTTATTCTGCCGAATTAGTCAGGCAGCCCTCGCAGCTTTTTACCGTAGATCGAAGATTCCAGTTTGATTGGGTAGAGATGATATTTTTTCATATTAGCCGGTTTGAGGAATACTATTGTTTACCCAGCCTTTGGGATCAATGGGATATGATGAAGGAGGAACTCCAGTTTCTGGTGCGCCATGGACTAGATAAGATACCTGTAGTTGATCACCTGGTCTATAGCGTATTGTTAGCTATGAACCTTGAACCAATTCGGGTCAGAACCAAGATTCGGATGAGTCATGACATTGATGTCTTGGAGAAACATACGAGCTTGTATAAACTCGGTAGGGCCTGGGCTAAATTGTTGATGAACAAGCAAGGGGGAAAGGCTCAACGAAGTCTATTCGCTTCATTTATTAAGAAAAAACTTGGGGTTAAAACGGATCCTTATGATAGCTTTGAGTATTTACTGGGGGAGAGCCGCCAAGAAGAAAAGATTATCTATCTTATGGCTGGTGGACTGACTAGATATGATAATCTATACCAGCTCACTGATCCGAAGGTGAAGGATATTATTAGATTAGCGAGGACAAATAATTACGTGATAGGTCTGCACCCGAGTTATGCGACACATGCCAATGAGCAACAATTTAGGTTCGAGAAGGACAAATTGGAGCATTTGGTCGGGCATGAAGTTTTTCATAGTCGGCAGCATTTCCTACACTTCTCTTTTACTAGCACTCCCGCTATACTCGAACAGAGTGGAATCTTATTCGATAGTACATTAGGGTATCAGAATAGGTACGGTTTTCGTTGCGGTACCGGTTTTCCATATAAATTGTTTTTTTTTGAGGAGGAGAGGGCCTTTGATTTTTGGGAGAATCCGATGGTATTTATGGATGTGGGATGGCTCAGAG
>ENA-UENX01000297-UENX01000297.1-marine-metagenome-genome-assembly--contig:-NODE-297-length-24932-cov-3.505844_pt1 | contig 24932 bp, 15 predicted proteins | sample MGYA00237875_ERZ529327 | MGnify/ENA primary metagenome ERZ529327 (study PRJEB26372, sample SAMN05368347) | marine metagenome | biome: cultured habitat; feature: ocean water; material: water; isolation... | reverse complement strand
GGAAAGTACAGTTTGTTTGAGGCAGGAACGCGTGTGCCTTTCATTACATATTGGAAAGGGACAATTGAGCCCCATGTATCGGATGCCATGGTTTCTCAGGTAGATCTGTTGACATCCATGGCGCAACTCGCAGGTAGTGCGCACAAATCGAATGATAGTGAAGACCTTTTGTCTGTGCTAATGGGTGAAAGTGATGAGGGCCGTGATGAATTAGTGTTGGAAGCGACTACGAGGACAGCCTTCCGAAAAGGAGATTGGGTGATGATCCCTCCTTACAAGGGGCCTGCCAAAAATAAGCAAGTAAATATTGAATTGGGAAATCACTCCGATTTCCAACTATACAATTTGGCGGAGGACCTCGGACAAGAGAACAATTTGGCCGAGAGTCAGCCCGAAAAATTACAAGAAATGATTGCCGCCTTTGAAGCCATTCGTGGCTCAGATTACGGATCTATTCAGCAATTGGAGCTGAAATAGAAACTGGCCGATAATAGTCCCAGCGTCTGGCCCAAGACGCTGGGACACTTCCTATCTTATCTTCCTCCAGCATTTCTCCCTCGCTTTTTCTATGTTTGCGGTCTTAAGTTTAAACTTTCTATCCATGGAAGCACTATTGGCATTTGATCGCGAACATATCTGGCATCCCTACACCTCCATGATCGACCCCTTACCGGTTTATCCAGTCCGGTCCGCCAAAGGGGTACAATTAGAGTTGGAAGATGGTCGCCAGTTGGTTGATGGCATGAGTTCCTGGTGGTGTGCCGTGCATGGCTATAATCATCCCGTATTGAATGCTGCCATTACGGATCAGCTGAAGGATATGTCGCACGTGATGTTTGGAGGCATTACCCATCGTCCGGCCATTAATTTATGTCAGCGATTGGTGAAACTCACCCCCGCGGGTCTGGACAAGGTATTTCTCTGCGACAGCGGATCAGTCTCCGTAGAAGTAGCGATTAAAATGGCTTTTCAGTACTGGATTTCGATAGCCAAACCCGAGAAGTCTCGCCTAATGACCATCAAGAAAGGTTACCATGGAGATACCTTTGGCGCCATGTCCGTTTGCGATCCAGTTGGTGGAATGCATCATATTTTTGAAAAGGTCTTGCCCAAACATATCTTCATCGAACGCCCCCTATCTCGATACGGAGAGGGATTGAACAAGGAGGACGAAGCTAATCTTGAAAAGGCTTTCAAAGAACATCACCAGGAGGTAGCCGCATTTATCCTAGAACCTATTGTGCAAGGGGCAGGTGGTATGCGAATGTATGATCCGGCTTTTCTAGCCAAGGTTAGAGCTCTATGTGATGAATACAATGTGTTGCTCATTGCAGATGAAATTGCCACCAACTTTGGCCGAACGGGGAAACTTTTCGCCTGTGAACATGCCGGAATATCTCCGGATATCATGTGCTTGGGGAAAGCTTTAACCGGTGGTATGATGACGATGGCGGCTACCTTATGTACAAGGAAGATCGCGGAGACCATCTCGAAAGGGGAGGCCGGAGTATTTATGCATGGTCCCACCTTTATGGCCAACCCCTTGGCGGCTAGCGTCGCTATTGCGAGTATCGATCTACTGGAGGCCATGAAGTGGGAGAAAAGGGTCAAAACTATTGAAACCATTTTAGAGGAACAGCTACGACCCTTGGAAGCCCATCAGCGAGTTAAAGAGGTGAGAGTCCTTGGAGCGATTGGGGTAGTGGAATGCCAGCAGCCGATTGTGGTCGGCAATATTCAAAAGCATTTCGTGGCAGAGGGGGTATGGATTAGGCCCTTTAGGAATCTAATTTATGTTATGCCTCCATTTATTTCTAACAAGGGCGATCTAACGAAACTTTGCGAGGCGATAGCCAGTAGCTTGTCAATTCCAGATCACTTTCAGCAAAACTAGCAGTAGGGTGGTTTGATAGTCTATCAGTTGCTGAAACCTGTAGGCCTCAACTTTCTCCATTGATGTTTCATTTTCCGGGGTCGGTTAACAGGAGGTAAGCTATCCCAAACGGGCGCTTCAGTTTGAATTTCCTGCAATCGTTTCACCAACTGCTGCTGAAGCTCTTGTCCAATATCCATATTCTCCCAAGGTAGTGGATTGGATTGATTTATATCCTGTGATAAGTCGTAGAGCTCAAAGGAGCTTAACTGCAAGGACTTGATATGCCCCATATCCGGGGCCGACATAGGGTGCGTGTGCAGGGTAGAATCTTGATTGCTTCCCAAAATGACATAGTTGCCCGATCGCAAAGCGATTTCTGGACTGGTTCGATAAAAGAACCAGCTGAGTGGTTTCTGCCGGTCTAGTGCTTCTCCTTTTAGGATAGGGACTAAACTGGTGCCGTCCAGTTGATCAGGTTTTGGATGAGGTTGCTCTGCCAATTCGCTGATAGTTGGCATGATGTCTAGGAGACCTGCAGGTGTACGGATGGTTTGATTGGGTTTGATTTGGTCCTTCCAATAGAGAATGCCTGGTACCCGAATTCCCCCTTCATAGACAAAGCTTTTTCCACCTAACAAGGGGGCGTTGGACCCATTGCGATATGACCCATTGTCTGAGGAGAATAGGATTAGCGTTTCCTCCAATAACTCAGCCTCATCCAGATAAGCAATTAAACGTCCGATCGCAGCGTCGAGATTTTCAATATTGGCAAGATACTCGGCCACTTTAGGGTCATGTGCAGCATATTTTGCTGTCAATGCTGGAGGGGAAGCCACTTTTTTATGTGGTTCATGAAAAGCCAGATAGGAAAAGAACGGTTGGCTTTTATCCCGATCTTGACTTAACCAACTAATAGTCTCGTTTACTACGATATCGCAGGAGTAACCTTTCATCTCACCCATCTCTTGGCCATTCCGGACAAAATTAACTGGATTGAGGTGTGAAGGCTGCGCATTGTTGGTAGTTCCGAGGGAGTAATCGAAGCCTTGATCATGAGGCTGTGGTTGTCCTAGGCCTTCAAGCGGCGGAAGACTGCTTAGGTGCCATTTACCAAATTGTCCGGTTCGATATCCCTTTTCCTTAAGAATTTCAGCGATGGTTACCTCTTGGGCGCGAAGGTGCATGGGATGTCCAGCAGGGATGTAATTGTACACGCCGATTCGACTAGGCGAACGGCCAGTTAGTAGGCCAGCCCTAGAAGGGGAGCAATTGGAAGCGGCCGCATAGAAATCCGTAAACCGGATGCCTCCTTTAGCCAATTGATCAAGATTAGGTGTTGAGGGTAAGCCATCGTAGCAACCCAGGTCTGCATAACCCAAATCATCGGCTATCATTAAGATGATATTGGGGGAAGGTGGCAGGGAATTATTGGAGGGGGAGTGACAACTTTGGCTTGAGATCAGCAACAGGATCGCAAAGAAAGTTGGATGATTTATGGATTTCGTTTTGCGTGGCATAAGGGGCAAATTAGCAAGATATTCGCAATAAAATGGACCTTTGGAGGGGGGAAGTTTTCTAGACTTATCCTTTTCTTTGTTAATTGGCAATGGCTCCTCGCAAATGCCGACGAGTTATTTCTCAGCAATCAAACTTATGTAAAAATGCAAGCTGCACAGTGTAAAGTCCTCTTATTCATATTATTTGTTTTGGGTAGTTTTTCTCTACCTGCCCAAAATACCTCCAATCATGGCAACAAGTTTGAACAACTCGGCCCGATACTACCTTCTCCGAATGTGTATCGTAGCGTCGACGGGGCGCCAGGTCCTAAGTACTGGCAACAACGTTGTGACTATGAAATCAACTGCACCCTGGATACAGAAAACCAACGCTTAGATGGTGAAGAACTGATTACCTATTTCAACCAATCTCCTCAAACACTCCGATACCTTTGGCTACAGTTGGATGAAAGTGAACATGCAGCGGATTCTGATAAGCAGTTTATGGAGCCTAGCCAAATGAATGGGGAGATGAGCGAACGAGAACTTCGCATGCTGAACCCAGCTTCAGAATTGGAAAAATTTGGCCATAAGATTGATGCAGTTACCGATGAAACGGGGAAGCCTTTAGCCCATCATATCAATAAGACACTGATGCGTGTAAACTTGCCGGAACCATTGGCTCCAGGTGAGACCTTTTCTTTTCGGGTCAAGTGGCATTATTATCTAATCGATCGCATCAACTCGGTTAGTTGGGGTAGAGGAGGCTACGAGTACTTCGAGAAGGATGATAATTATCTTTTTACCATTGTTCAATGGTATCCCCGCTTATGTGTGTTCAGCGATTCTGAAGGCTGGCAAAACAAGCAATTTGTCGGTAGAGGAGAGTTTGCTTTGACTTTTGGGAATTTTGTGGTTAATATGACCGTACCGGAGGATTTTACGGTGGGTTCTACCGGAGAGTGCTTGAATCTACGGCAAATGCTAGATGACACGCAGCTAGAGCGCTGGGAAGAAGCACAGTCTGCTTCTGAACCTGTGGAGATTGTTACTTTGGATGAGGCCAAAGCCATGGAGAAGAAAGAGAAGAGTACCAAAACGAAGACTTGGATTTTCAAAGCCGATAATGTGCGAGACTTTGCTTGGACGGCTAGCCGAAAGTTCATTTGGGATGCTATGCCGCACTTCAACGAAGATGGCAAGAAAGTCATGTGCATGAGTTATTACCCAAAAGAAGCTTATCCGATATACAGAAAATATTCCACCAAGGCGGTTGCCCATACTTTAGACGTTTATTCCCGATACTCGATTCCCTACCCTTATCCTGCTGCCATCTCTGTAGAGGCTAAGAATGGAATGGAATATCCAATGATCTGTTTCAACCCAGGTCGTGCGGAGGAAGATGGCACCTACACCAAGCGGGCGCGAAATTCTGCTATTACCGTCATTATTCATGAGGTGGGACATAATTATTTCCCTATGATCATCAATAGTGATGAGCGGCAATGGGCTTGGTTTGATGAAGGCCTAAACACCTTCGTACAGTTTCTCGCAGAGCAAGAATTTGATAACAATTACGATTCGGGAGAAGGGCCAGCTCATATGATCACTGATTACATGAGTCTTCCTAAAGATCAGTTGGAGCCCATCATGACCAATAGCGAGAACATCGTGGATTATTTCTCCAATGCCTACCGCAAGCCCGCCACAGCCTTGAATGTGCTACGAGAGACCATTATGGGAAGAGAAGCCTTCGATCACGCATTTAAGGAGTATTGCCGCCGCTGGGCTTTTAAGCATCCAACGCCCGCTGACTTTTTCCGAACCATGGAAGATGCCAGTGGATTTGACTTAGATTGGTTCTGGAGAGGCTGGTTTTATGGAATTGATCCAGTTGATATTTCCCTGGATGAGGTTAAGTGGTACAAAGCTGACTTGGAGAATGATCCTGTAAAACGAGAAGAAGTGTCTCAGACCAAGATAGAGAAGCCTTTTGAGCATATTTCTAAAAGGCGCAATCGGGAGGAAGGTGTTAAATTCGCTGTTGATGAGGATCCCGCTTTAGTTGACTTTTATACCACCTATCGCCCATGGGAAACAGAGGATAGCATCCAGACTATTACGACAAAACTGTATGAAGAGACTTTCAAAAAGAAAGAAAAGAAGAAAAGGTTTGGTGATAAGAACTATTATGAGCTGCAATTTACCAATAAGGGAGGTTTGGTGATGCCGGTTATCTTGGAATGGACTTTCGAAGATGGGACCACCGAAATTGAACGTATACCTGTGGAGATTTGGAGAAAAAATGAGAGTCAATTCACCAAGGTGTTTGTCAAGGAAAAAGAAGTGACTAGCATACGCCTAGATCCTTTCAAAGAGACAGCCGATATTGATGAGAGTAATAACAATTGGCCAGTTCTAGAAATGCCTAGTCGATTCCAAGTCTTCAAACAACACAAGGTCGATGCTGGACCGAACCCCATGCAAAAGGCCAAAAAGAAAGGAATTAAGCCTTAGTAAGCTTTTCCGACATGGGAAGAACTCAAGTTAACCAGGATCTAGAAAACTTTATGTATTTTCTCGACAAGGCAGCACGCCCCATGGCGAGCCGTTCGAATTGAATCAACACTTATTGGAAAAGAACTAGTATATGAAACATGTAATCGCTGTATTGAGTCTGCTTCTCTTTAGCAGCACCATTATCTTGGCTCAGAAGGCCACTCCTGATATTGCTACGAAAACCAAAGGCATGAAAGTCTACGAAGGTTTTTTTAAGTACTATTGGGATGAAGCACAAGGGAAGATCTGGTTAGAAATAAAGGATTTTGATAAAGAATTCCTGCATGTGAATTCTCTTTCGGCAGGGGTCGGTTCTAATGACATTGGTTTGGATCGAAACCAATTAGGAGGAACCAGAGTAGTGACTTTCAAACGAGTTGGTCCTAAAGTGCTACTTATTCAGCCCAATTATGATTATCGCGCGGTGAGTGATAATCCCGATGAGCGAGAGTCTGTGGCAGATGCTTTTGCTCGCTCCGTAATCTGGGGCGCAAAGGTGGAGGCAGTGGAAGATGGCCGCGTCTTGGTGGATTTATCCTCGCTACTGATGGCAGATGCTCATAATATTGCCGATCGACTTAAGTCTAATGGAGAGGGAAGTTTCAAGGTGGATGGCAACCGCTCGGCGATACACCTTGACCGGACTAAGAATTTCCCAAAGAATTCAGAGTTTGAAGCGATCGTTACCTTTTCGGGAAATCCTCAGGGCCGAAACCTACGCTCTGTCACGCCAAACGGCAAGTCGGTCACGGTTCGCATGCATCATTCCTTCGTAGAGTTACCAGACAACAATTATAAGCCACGGGTCTTCCATCCGGGAAGTGGTTATGGAGCACTAAGCTATGCGGACTACGCTACACCGATCAGCCAATCCTTAGTTAAGCGCTTTATTCGCAGACACCGTTTGGAGAAGAAGGACCCAACGGAAGCAGTCGGCGAAGCCGTAGAGCCCATTGTTTATTATTTAGATCGAGGAGCGCCAGAACCTATCCGCTCAGCCCTGATCGAAGGAGCCAGCTGGTGGAACCAAGCTTTTGAAGCCGCCGGTTTTAAGAATGCTTTCCAAGTGAAGCTCTTGCCAGCAGATGCCGACCCCTTAGATGTTCGTTACAATGTGATCAACTGGGTGCATCGTTCCACTCGGGGTTGGTCTTACGGTAGTTCGGTGACAGATCCTCGCACCGGGGAAATTATCAAGGGGCATGTATTATTGGGATCGCTGCGCGTTCGACAAGACTTTCTGATTGCTCAGGGTTTGGTTGCTGCCTACGAGAATGGTGAAACACCGGATCCACGATTGGAAGAGATGGCACTCGCCCGTTTGCGTCAACTTTCCGCACATGAGGTAGGACACACTCTCGGTATTATGCACAATTTTGCAGCTAGTGTCAACAATCGTGCCTCGGTTATGGATTATCCACATCCATATATTGCCATGAATCGCCAGGGAAAGATGGATTTCAGTAAGAGCTACGATGTAGGTATTGGCGATTGGGATAAGCGCGTGATTATCTATGGATATCAAGATTATCCCGATGGCGTAAATGAAAAGGAAGAATTGGATAAGGTGATACAGGAAAACATCAATCAAGGCTTCCATTATATTACCGACCGAGATGCTAGACCTCCATCTGGAGCTAATCCGCTAGGACACCTTTGGGACAATGGTGTTTCAGCCGTTGGTGAATTGAAGCGACTCAATAAAGTACGTGCACAAGGGCTAGCCAATTTTAGTGAGAAAAATATCCCAGTAGGCGCGCCGATGGGAACTTTGGAAAATGTCTTGGTGCCCTTATATCTCATGCATAGATATCAAGTGGAAGCGGTTTCCAAAGTGATTGGTGGCATCAATTATACCTACGCGGATCGAGGGGATGGCCAAGTGGTGAATGAGCCTATTAGCCCTGCTGTGCAAAAGGAGGCTTTCTCCACCTTGTTAATCACCTTAGAACCTGATTTCTTACAAGTACCCGAACATGTAGTTAAGTTGATACCTCCTCAACCTCCAGGGTACTTCAGAGGACGAGAACTTTTCAAAACCCATACAGGTTTGAGCTTTGATCCGCTAGGAGCAGCGGAAAGTTCAGCAGATTATACCTTGCGGTTTTTGCTCAACCCGGCGCGCCTAGCACGTTTGGTCGAACAACGTACCTATAGTGCTGACCAGTTGTCTGTTTTCGATGTAATGGATCGTGTACGTAGCTTATCAGCTGAAGGTGATGGTGCGCCACAAATACACAACGAATTAAAGCGTATTGTTCGCAAACTATTTTTGCACCATGTTTTGCAATTGGCTGGGGATAAAGGTGTGATGTCTCAAGTCAGTGCTGCTGCTTGGTTACAGTTGGACTATCTAAAGAAGGAAGCTGAAAGTGTTTTGTCCTCAACAGCAGGAGCAGACTCCAAGGCTCATCAGTTATACATTTTGCAACAGATCGATGTATTTGAAGAGGACCCCAGTGCCTATAAGGTACCTCGTGCGCCCAGCCTCCCAGATGGATCGCCAATTGGTTGTGGTGATTTTCACTAATTGACTTAGCAACAGCTGAACAAAGCCTTGTCGTATAGCACGGCAAGGCCTTGTTTTTGGGCTTTTGGCTGAGGAACTTCTTGATACGGGCTCTTCTGAACTAGGGGTATAGCCACCCATAAGGGGGTAAAACAAATGTTAAAAGCCCGTTATGTGTAATGACTTTGTTGAATACTAGCTGGGAATATTGTAATTTTAAGCACCTCTTCAAAGAAACACAACACTTAAGGAGGTCTTAGCGTCTCACTCAAAATCTATTTCACAAAAAGGTCTACTACAGCTTTACTATTTCTCAAAAGGAAATACTCGCTCGGTATTTCGTTAACCCAAACCAGTACGTTTAGGAACCTGGTTTGGGAAGTAGTACCCCTCCCTTTCAAAGTATTTGACTTTGCCTTGTAGGGGCTTACCCCCATTGGAGTAAGTGGTATTTACACAGGACTGAATCTATGGTGAAAAGAGAGAATTATAAAAAGCTTATTCTTTTTGTGTTGACTTGTTTGTTGGCAGTGCCGCTCTCAGCAGGGGAGGGGGCTAGTTGGTGGACTGGTGAGTGGAATGATCAATGGAATTGGCAGATCTTGGCCCTGGCTGGTCTGGGATTCTTAATTTGGAACCATTTGAGGGGCGTCCGGCGGAAAACGGAGACCTTGCGGTTGGAAGCTAAGGTAGCTTTGAGAACCAGCCAGATACAAAAGGATAAAAGAATTATTGAACTGCAGGCAGAGGCACTGAAGGCGCTTGATGCCAAGAAGTCCGCATTTTTTGCTAATATATCTCATGAATTACGAACTCCCTTAACCTTAATGCTCGGGCCGATTCATGATGTGCTCGAACGGGCAGCGCTTCAGGATGAAGATGAGCAGTCCCTGCGGTTGGCTTACCAGCACGTCAACAAAATGCTTACATTGGTTAATGAGATACTGGATCTCTCCAAACTGGATGCCGATCAACTTAAATTAGAGGAAGAATTCGTGGAGATGCATGCCTTTGCAGAGCGCTTGTTTGACCCCTTTAGCTCCTTAGCTGCCTACCGGAAGATCGAATTTCAGATTACCAATCAATTGGAGCCTGGGCATTACTATAGATTAGATGCGCAAAAGCTTGAGCGTATGGTTAGTAATCTGCTTTCCAATGCGTTGAAGTTTACCGCGGCAGGTGGATGTGTACAAGTAAAACTGCAACAGCTTGCAGATGCCTTATTGATCGAAGTCCGCGATAATGGCGTCGGAATTCCAGAAGCAGATCTACCCTACGTTTTTGATCGATATTATCAATCGGATGTGGTAGCTCCTTATCAAACTGGTGGTACAGGGATAGGCTTAGCTCTAGTCAAGGAATTATCCATGCTAATGGGAGGAGACATCAAGGTGAAAAGTAGAGAAGGAGAAGGGACGCGTTTTAAACTCCGTTTACCTTTCCAGGAAAAGCGCCAGGACTTACCTGTGCATCATCAGCAAAGACCAGACCAGACGGCTAGCCAGTCCTCTGACTTTGAGCAGCGTCCAAAAGAAAATATCCCGGCAGCTACAGGAAGTACCATTTTAGTAGTGGAAGATCATATTCAGATGCGGCAATACATTGGCTCCATATTGGAGAAGAAGCATAAATGGATAGCCGCCAATAATGGAGAAGAGGCTTTAGCCTATTTGGAAAATTCAACAGAAATAGACCTCATTATAACGGATGTTATGATGGCCAAGATCAATGGCCTTGAACTGCTAGAACGCCTAAAAGATCGGCCGGAATGGAAAACTATCCCCGTCATTATGTTGACTGCCAGAGCAGATCAAAATGATCGCCTTAAAGCTTTTGACTTGGGCGTGGCGGATTATCTGTTGAAACCTTTCCTTCCTGCAGAATTATACGCTAGGGTAAATAACCTGCTCAGTCAAAAAAGACCAACCCATAGCAGGGAAGGAAATAAAACCCCCAAGCTCCATACCGAAAATTCATCCCTGAGCAGGGAAGATGAGCGCTGGCTAGAACAATTAGAGGAAACAGTTAAGGAGCAAATGGGCGCTTTTGACTTTACGATTGAGCGTCTTGGGTTTCATATGGCGATAAGCCGAAGGCAATTGAGTAGGAAGGTGAAAGGACTTACTGGGTTGACGGTACATCAATACGTCCAGGAGATCAAGTTGAACGAAGCAAAGCGACTTTTGGAGAACCAGTCCAAGACTACCGTCAAGGCAGTGGCCTACGAATTGGGGATGAAAGACGTAAAGCATTTTTCCAGATTGTACCTGCAACGTTTTGGCAAACGCCCTTCGGATTTTTTTTAAAAAAATAAAGAAGGGAGTGAAACATCTGCTGCAGTTTCTAGTATTAATGGGTGTATCAAATGACAAGGAAGTGCAAAAGGTACTGACAAATTTTGATCAAAGAATTGAAACAGTTGAAGTACAATAAATTGGGGAAAATCAATTTTGGCCGAAAATTCACCCCTGATTGGCCAAATATTCTCCTGCAAATCAATTTTATTTGTACTGATTTATAGAATATATATAGTTTTTCTATGAAACACTAAAGAGCCTTTTTATAAGGGGGACATTATGATATCGCTCCGGGATAATAACTTTATCTCGGAGTTTTTTTTTGCCAACCTTTGACCATTTTTTCTGTTGATTTAAATAGACCGGTTGTACTTCTTTTACAATTGGAATCTCTTCTCGAGCGTCATACCAATAATCTTGAAGAAAGAAAAAGCAAAAGTTATTCAGCAAGCAGAGGCTTGGTTTGAGCAGAATGCTTGGAAGCCCTTCCCGTTCCAACAGGAATGTTGGGAGGCCTATCTCAAGGGGTATCACGGTATGCTCAACGCACCTACCGGTAGTGGTAAGACCTATGCGCTCCTGATGCCCGTCCTTCTTCAATTTATTGAGGCACATCCTGATGATTATGCGGATAAAGTAGCCAATGGCTTGCAGGCCATTTGGATCACTCCAATTCGTGCCCTGGCCAAAGAAATTCAGTCGGCTGCTCAAAGAGCTATTGATGGACTTGGACTCTCCTGGGAGGTGGCTATTCGTTCTGGGGATACTTCAACTAGTGACAGGGCTAAGCAAAAACGCAAACCGCCCGAAATTCTCGTAACCACTCCAGAGAGCCTACATCTCTTACTCGCTTCCAAGGCTTATGCGAAATATTTTAAGCAACTCAAGACCGTCATTATTGACGAATGGCACGAGCTGATGGGATCAAAGCGAGGCGTCCAAATGGAATTAGCTTTGTCCCGCCTTAAGGTGGTTTGCCCCGGTTTAAGGATTTGGGGGATTTCAGCCACTATAGGCAACCTGGATGAAGCCTTACATGCCCTTTTGGGGAATAGCTATGCCTTGGGACAGTACAAATTGGTACAGTCATCGATTCAGAAGAAGATTGAAGTTCACTCGATATTACCCGACGAGGTGGAACAGCTGCCTTGGGCAGGCCATCTTGGAATTAAATTGCTGGCAAAGATTGTTCCCATCGTCCAGAATAGCCGAAGCACCTTAATCTTTACCAATACTCGTGCCCAATGTGAGATTTGGTATCAACAATTGTTGGAAGCATCGCCCGATTTAGCAGGCATTATGGCCATGCACCATGGTTCGATTGCCAGAGAGCTTAGAGATTGGGTGGAAAATGCCCTGCATGAAGAGGTGTTGAAGGCTGTGGTTTGTACTTCTAGTTTGGATCTGGGAGTTGATTTTCGGCCTGTGGAAACCATTATCCAAATTGGTAGCCCCAAAGGAGTGTCGCGCTTCATCCAACGTGCTGGCCGCAGCGGGCATCAACCGGGAGCGTTGAGCCGCATCTACTTTGTGCCGACCCATGCCTTGGAGTTGTTAGAAGCAGCAGCTTTGCGGCAGGCTATCGAGGAACAACAGTTGGAGAGTCGAATACCATTCATTCGATCCTTTGATGTATTGGTACAATACCTGATTACCTTGGCGGTGTCAGATGGTTTCCGTGAAAAAGAGATCTATGAAGAGGTAAAAAGCACTTTTTGTTACAATAGTATTAGTCATCAAGAGTGGAAATGGCTACTTGCTTTCATCACAGATGGAGGCAGTAGTTTAAGCGCATATGATGAGTATAAGAAGGTAGAGCGCATTGGAGACTTCTACAAAGTGAACAGCCGAAGAATTGCCACCCGCCACCGTCTACAAATGGGGACGATAGTCAGTGAGTCTAATCTTACGGTGAAGTATGTCAGTGGAGGAAGAATCGGTACCATTGAAGAGTGGTTCATTGCACAGCTGAAACCTGGGGATACGTTTTGGTTTGCAGGAAGAAGTTTAGAACTCGTACGGATGAAGGGCATGATGGTGCAGGTGCGCAAGAGCAAACGTAAGACGGGTAAAATTCCTTCTTGGCAAGGAGGAAGAATGCCGTTATCTTCCAATCTTACACATTATCTACGCCTAAAGATGCGAGAGCTTCGCAATGGGGTAGGGGAAGAAGTGGAACTCAAGGTGTTGGAGCCTATCGCTGAATTGCAAAGAAACCGTTCCCATATTCCAGGGGATGACGAATTCCTGATTGAATACTTCAGAAGCCGTGAAGGGTACCATCTCGTCTTTTATCCTTTTGAGGGACGTTTCGTGCACGAAGGCCTTGGCTCATTGTTTGCTTATCGCATTAGTCAACTGACGCCCATCAGCTTCTCTATTGCTATGAATGATTATGGGTTTGAGTTATTGTCAGATGTTGAAATTCCGATCGAAGCAGCTTTAGAACAGAATCTTTTCAGTACACAGCATCTATACAGAGATATTCAAGCTAGTATCAATGAAGCCGAATTGGCCAAGCGACGCTTTCGAGATATTGCCAGTATCGCGGGGTTAATATTCAAAGGCTTTCCGGGCAAAGAGAAGAAGGATCGTCATTTGCAATCTTCCTCACAGTTGTTCTTTGAGGTGTTCACCGACTACGAGCCAGAAAATCTCCTGCTTCAGCAGGCCCATGAGGAAGTAATGATCTTCCAATTAGAGGAGATCCGTATGAGAGAAGCTCTAAAAAGGATTCAACAACAGAAGGTCGTACTGAGTCGTCCAGCAAAAGCTACCCCATTTTCCTTCCCTATCATGGTGGATCGACTACGCGGTCGCTTGACCTCCGAAAAGCTAGAAGATCGCATTAAGAAAATGAAGCTACAATTAGTCAAGTAGGAGTTGGAAGATCGATCAAAAAAGAAGAAATTTGAGCTTCTTGATTTTTCATTTATGCATCAAATTAAGCTTTGCCAACAAACCTTTTACCTACATCCGTTTCATGCCATATATTGGGAGGAACAGCGAATGCTATTATTGGCTGATCTTCATCTGGGCAAAGCAGCTCATTTTCGGAAAGGAGGACTCCCTGTTCCCGCCACTGCGGGTGATGACAATTGGGATCGTTTACAAGCTTTACTTTTCGATATTAAACCTGCCAGGGTACTTTTTTTGGGTGATCTCTTTCATAGTGAGTATAATGCAGTTTGGGAAGAACTGGGTGATCTTATTCAACAGTTCAATGCTATTTCCTTTGAATTGATTCCTGGTAATCATGATATCCTGGAAGATCCTTACTACACCTCAGCTGGCTTGCAATTGCATCCGCTGACACTAGCAATTCCTCCCTTTTACTTTACCCACCACCCGCAAGAAGAAACCCCAGAGGGCTTATATAACCTTTGCGGACACATACATCCCAGTGTGAAACTGCGAGGGGGAGGAAGACAAAGTCTACGCTTACCTTGTTTCTATTTTGGGGAACAACAAGGGATATTGCCTGCCTTCGGAGCGTTCACTGGTACCGCTAATATAGCTGTGCGGGAAGGAGATCGGGTTTTTGTGATTGCCTCTAACGAGGTGGTGGAGGTTAGCTAGTTTACTCCTGTTTAAGTCTTATCTTTCCCGGTTATTAGGACTCCTGGGCATAATTTTGGATAGAACTCCCATTATCGTGGATAGTTGACTTCGGACGACTATTTACCCATGATTCCTCCTTCGTCAGTAAAGAAGTCAGCAGATTATCCATTGAATCCAGTCATCCACCCAAATTATGAGACTTTCGAAAATCATTTAGTTCCATTTCTTTAGCAAAAGCCCTAACTTGAATTTGTCAAATACTTACTCCAGGAGTCCGCAATTGATGGTCTAAGGTTTTGCGATATGCATGAGATGATAGAATATGCTTTTTACGGAGCCCTCATTTTCCAGATGAGCTTTATGTTCATTCTGTATTTGCAGAACCGGAAGGAGTACTATATCATTTATACCTTGTATGTGTTGGGGGTTTTCCTAGTGATGGAACCGAAACTCATTGGGATCATTCACGCCTACATATTTTTGGTAGAGTGGACCACCGTACTGGTATATATCCTGTTTCTTGATTCTTTCTTGGAAATATCTAGTCATTCGAAAACTTTTAAAAAGTTCATCCACTATCTGGGACCATCCGTAATGGGCTTGATGGTCATCCAGTTCATTATGACTTGGATCAAGGAATATTTTGGACCAATGGACACTTTGAATCTGGTGGCACATCGGGTGGATCAGGGGTTTTTCTATGCCACCTTTGTAGCTGGGGCTTATACATTGTATGAAACTTATAGATTGAAGAATACGCTGTCCAGATACATCTTGGCTGGGACCTGTATTCTGCTGGTTAGTCTGATTTTGAATCGGGTATTTTACGATTACTTCAATGTCTTGCCAATCATATTCGGAACCTTTTTTGAATTGCTCTTATTCGTCGCAGCTATTGGTTACAAGACCAATTTATTGGAATCGGAGAAACGGAAAACACATGAGCAATTGATGCAAACGACGCTAATGGCTTTGAAAGATCAGATGAACCCTCATTTCATTGCCAATTGTTTGAATTCAATCAAGTTATTGATCCAGCAGCAGAAGGAAAAAGAAGCCATCGAATACTTAACAGAGTTTTCGAAATTGCACAGACTGGTGGTAGAGCACTTTCAAGAGGTTAAGGTATCGCTAAAGAAAGAATTGCGGATATGTGAATCTTATGTGGAGATGGAACGCTTGCGGTTCAAGCAAACCTTTAACTATGAATTTGATATTCGGGTAGATGATAATTTGCTCACCTTCATAGAAGTACCCCCACTGCTTTTTCAACCCATCGTGGAAAATGCAATTTGGCATGGATTGATTAAGAAGGAAGGGCCCAAGCATCTTTGCATCAAGGTGGAAGATCGGGGAGGAGTACTACAATGTTCTATTGAAGATAATGGTATTGGCCGTTCTAAGGCCAACAATGGATCCGTCAAAGAGGGGGTAGAACGCGGTAGGAAATCCACCGGAATCGCCAATACTAAAGAGAAGATAAAGGTCTACAATGAGCTGTTTCACAATCAGCTTGAAATGAAATTCATAGATAAACAAAACGAACAGGGGCATGCCGCTGGGCTAAAGGTCTTGTTCAATATTCAATATGACTAAACTGAGTCGATACTGATAACAATTTAGCAAAGACCAACTTTATGTTGAAAGCAATACTTATTGATGACGAACAGGATGCGCTAGATACCCTAGAGATGGACCTAAAGCGCTATTGTGCTGATGAGGTGAAGGTGATCAGCAAGTGTAAATCCCCGATTGACGGGATGATTGCTATTCGTCGACTAAAGCCCAATCTCGTTTTCTTGGATATTCAAATGCCAGAACTCTCCGGTTTTGAGATGTTGGAGATATTAAAGGAGATCGACTTTAACCTGGTTTTCATCACAGCCCATGATGACTACGCTGTAAAGGCCTTTAAGGTAAGTGCAGTAGATTACCTGCTTAAACCTGTAGACAAAAATGAATTAGTTGCCGCTATTGAAAAAGTGAAGTCTAAGGAAAGATCAGCACCGCAACGAGAGTTTGAAGTGCTGCTGGAAAATGTAAAACAGATCAAGACCATTGCAATAAAGAATCAAAAAGAGTATCGTTTTTTCGGAGTGGACGAGATCATGTACTGTAGGGCCGATGGCAACTTCAGCTATATTTATCTGAAGGATGACCAGCGTAAAGAACATACCTCCTATTCCTTGGGTAAGATGGAAGAATTATTACCAGCCCAGTTGTTTTTCCGGACTCACGCTTCCTATATTATCAATCGCAATTTTATTAAAAAATACACAACCAGAGATGGCGGATATCTAATTATGAAAGACGGAACCAAGCTTTCTGTAGCTAAAAGTCGGAAACTTGAATTTGATAATTGGCTCGGTTTTAAGGATAGTTAGGCTGTTTTTCTGGATAGATACACTGAAAACGATGATAATCGTCTCACGTCTTCCCTTCTCCTTTAACTATAAGGTAATTCTAATCAATTAAAGTTAATATAGCACCTCTTATCCAAGAGGGATTCTGTTTCTTCCTGCTTTTAGATATCTTGATAGAAGATAACCTATATTTAGTATCTGCAGTTTGGGACAAAGATCTCCTCTTTCTTCCGACTGTAGATACTGACTCCAAAAAACTAATTACAGCTTTTTGTTTGAAAGCGAAAGTTTGACCCTAAACATGACCTAGACTTTCGACTTGAAAATCCACATGGTGTAACTCATCCAAACCTTTTGGTCTTGGATCAGTTGCCGACAACACCTAAAAAATGTACTGATAACAAGCTGGTAAGCATTTCTTGTCTACCGCTTTGCATCAAGTATAGATTGCTACTACCTGTCAGCCCTAGGCATTTGCCTAGTTGGCTTCCGGATATCGCAGATGCCTGTTCTTTAAATACCTAAAACCTACTTGCTCAGCACACTTTTACAGGCATTTGCGATTCCGTTCCCCCGCTCTGCTACAAGTTAGTTTCCTAGAGATCATCTTCACTGACCAAGTCCTCAAAGCGGACGGTAAGCAAGCGACTATCCAATTCCATTGGGGGTTTATTGAATAGAAAATAGGCAAAAACCATCCCTCTCCCTTCTTTGTACATGGCTAACATCTGGCAGGTGTATCGGGTGCTAAAGGTTTTCTTGGGCGTGAAAAAAAAGACCTTGGCCCAGTCAGCATTTAGCTGGTCAATCCTAATAGAATCTGGAAGTGATAGAGCTGATACCCGAGTATCCTCTTCGTTGGAGGCTACATTAGCAATCATCTGCATACAACGGACGTGAGGAATTCGGGTCATGGGCTTACCTTCCTCCTCAGGTTCAAGATGATACCTGATCTCCAGTTTTTCCTTACGTGATCGAATGGCAAATTCGTAGTTCTGATGTGGATTAGGATAGGTGCGGACGTCTTTGTATCCGGCATCCAAGGGAGCCATGAAATCCACCGCCATCTCAGCAGCCAAATTGGTGAAATCTTCGGGTAAATCCACGCGTTGCGCCTGAGTCAAGAAGGGCAGGGAAAAATATAAGGATAGAATGAGTAGACGTTGCGGCGAGCTAACTAGTCGGATTAGGAACATGCGATTTTTAGCTAAATATACCGAACACTATCCATATTGTGCCAACATTTGATGTAGGTCTTCTAGCGTGTTGGCTGATTTTAGATCCTTATCCCTTCGCCAACGCAAGATCCTGGGGAATCGAAGGGCAACACCACTTTTATGTCTTTTGGAGGCCTGAATACCTTCAAAAGCAATTTCAAAAACATGAAAAGGCTTGACGGAGCGAACTGGGCCAAAACGATCAATGGTGTGCTTGCGAACCCAAGCGGTAATTTCTCCAAATTCCTTATCCGTTAAACCGGAATACGCTTTGGTGAAGGGGACAAGTTGATCTTCCTTCCAGACCGCAAAGGTGAAATCGGTGAACAGATTGGCGCGACGGCCATGTCCCCTTTGGGCGTAGATCATCACTGCATCAATGGTAAGTGGGTCTACTTTCCATTTCCACCAATCTCCACGACGACGTCCAGAGAGGTAGGGGGAATCCAAACGTTTGAGCATGATGCCTTCGCTATGTTTTTCTCTAGCACTACTACGTTCTGCACGCAATGCTTCCCAATCCTTAAAAGACACCACCGGGGAAATCTGAACCAGTCCTTGGCTAGGATGTGCTTGCAGTAATTCCTCAAGGCGTTGACGGCGATCTTGCATGCTCATACTCCGGATATCTTGCCCTTCCCACTCCAATAAATCATACGCCATCAGAATGACTGGGGCCGCTTCAAGTACCTTTTTTGTGACATTTTTGCGACCTAGGCGTGTCTGTAACTGCTGAAAAGATAAGGGGTGTCCATCCTTGAATGGGAGTATCTCACCGTCGAGTACTGTTCCGCTGGGGAGAAGATGAGCCAAGGGAGCGTATTCGGGGAATTGATCCGTCACTAATTCTTCCCCTCGGGACCATAGAAACAGTTGCTGTTCTCTAATGATCAATTGACCTCGGATGCCGTCCCATTTGTGCTCGGCTTGCCAGGCGCTGGGTTCTCCTAGTTCCTCGGCTTCGCCATCGAGTTGGTAGGCGAGATAGAAAGGGTAGGGCTTCGAAATATCGTCCAAGCTATTTTCACTTAGAATCAATTCCTCAAAAGTAATGTTATCCGGCGTCCATTTGCCCATCAGTCGATGTGCCAGACTGCTTTCCTCTTGTCCCGTAAACTTCGACAAGGCGCGAACCATTAATTTTTGTGAAACGCCAATGCGCAAACCTCCGGTGATGATCTTGTTGAAGACGAAGCGTTCAGTTGGACTTAACTGCCCCCATGCTTCAAGGATGCGTTCCTTTTTTTCTGCTTCTTCCAAAGGACCCAATGATTTTACAAAATCGATCCAGTAGGTTAAGGAGTGCTCGCTTTTGTGGCGAGCAGGTGGGAGCACAAGTGCTATCGTCTCAGCTAAGTCACCAACGACGTGATAGGATTCCTCAAATAGCCATTGCGGGAGATTCGCATCGGTAGCTGCCCATTGCCGGAGCAGGGTTGTGGTGACGGTGCGCTTGGGGCGGCGATGGGATAGAATGGCCATGGTCCACATCCTATCTTTGTCATCCACTTTGGCAAAATAGTCGGCTAGCGCCTTCACTTTTGTATTAGTCTTGGTGGTCTGATCCAGTTCTTTGAACAATGCGGCAAAATGCTTCATGAGTCCTCCTTTTTGTCATTGTCTACTGTGGAGGTTTCCTCATTCATCTCTGCTAGTTCTCCAGTATATTCTGTCTGTACTTCATGGGCATCGTAGCCCTGCTCGATGAGCCACCTTTTGAAGATATCTGTATAACCATGGGTCACGTATATGTGTTCCGCTCCGGTTGCCTTGATCGTTTTATTCAGTCCATCCCAGTCTGCGTGATCCGACAGTACGAAGCCACGATCAACGGCTCGGCGACGTCGGGTTCCTCGTAGATTCATCCAACCGGAAGCAACGCCTAGAGAGGCTGACTTGAAACGCTTAATCCAGGAAGAACCAATGGCGCTGGGTGGAGCAATCACAATCCCGCCTTTATGGATCTTCGGATCGAAAGCAGAGGCTACGGGTATGGTATTGGGGAGTTCAATTCCCTGCTGTCGGATGATCTCATTGGTGTTTTCGATGGCACCATGGGTAAGAATGGGGCCAATGGAAGGATCTAAATGACGGAGAATGCGCTGTGCTTTACCTAGCGCGTAAGCGGTTAGAATGGTGTATTTTCCATCCGCTTTATTGTCGGCCCACCATTGGTTAATGTCTGAAAAGACCTCGGTTTGGGCTCGCCATTTATAGACTGGTAATCCAAAGGTAGATTCGGTAATGAAACTATGGCAAGGTACTGGCTCAAATGCCTCCGCTAAACCATCATCCTCTAGTTTGTAATCTCCCGATACCACCCAAATCTCTCCCTTGTATTCTACCCGGATTTGAGCAGAGCCAAGTATATGACCGGCCGGCAAAAATTGGAAAGATACCCCGTTGACGTTTCTCTGCTCACCATAGGATACAGTGGTGATATTTACATTTCCCAAACGATATCGGATTACGGGCATCGCACTTTCCGTGCATAGGTAATACTTATGTCCCCAGCGCGCATGGTCAGAGTGGCCATGCGTGATCAAGGCCTTTTGCACGGGCCGCCATGGGTCGATATACACGTCGGCCTGGGCACAGTAAATTCCATTTTCAGTGAAGCTCAATAAACTCATTTGATTTGCCTTGCTGGGACATCAAAAGAACAGCCTGGAATGCCTTTTGTTGAAGGCCTAGGAGATATAGGTAGCCGAAATTAGGCTTTCGAAAAATAAACTTAGCTAAGTGCTCCCTGAAAATGCCGGAGGATCTAAGGGGTCTTTTTGATCGTAAAGAAGAAGGTAGTGCCTTTGTTAGGTTCGGATTCCACCCAAATTTCGCCTCCATGTTGTACCACAATTTTCTTGCATAGCGCTAGACCAATACCCGTCCCATGAAAGTCCTTTCTGCTGTGCAGCTTTTTGAAGAGCAAGAAGATCTTTTCGAAAAACTCCTCTTCAATTCCGATGCCGTTATCCTTCACCGCAAATTGCCATGAGTGACCCGCGTCCTTGGCAGAGACTTCGACTACCGGCGCTTGATCTAGTTTAGAGAACTTAACGGCGTTAGCTAGGAGGTTTTGGAAGAGCTGCTTCATCCGGGTTAAGTTACCCTGAATCCGAACAGGAACATTCTTTAACTTGATCTTGGCCCCTTTCTGTTGAATTACATTATCCAGATCTTGGATCGTTTCTTGCAGTATCTGTTGAGGATTAATGGCCTCAAAAACTAATTCCTCCGTATTTACCCGGGAATAGGTAAGTAGATCTTCAATCAATTGATTCATATTGTGAGTAGAATCAATGATGAATTTCAGGTAAGCAGAAGCAGATTGATCCATGCCTTCCCCATAACGTTTCTTAAGTAGCTGCGCGAAGGTACGCATGGTTCTGATCGGCTCGCGAAGGTCATGTGAAGCGATGTAAGCAAAGTTCTCCAGCTGCATATTGGAGTCAATGTACTTCTGCAGCTGTCGGTTCTTAATATCCAATTCCCGATATTTTTCTTGCAATGCTTCCTGAAACTTCTTCCGCTCGGATATATCTCGGATAACAGTAATTACCTGATTATCATCAATAGCGCTTAATCGGGCTTCAAAATAAATCAATTTACCGCCAGCCGGTAAGGCATATTCAAACCGTTGTACCTCCTTGGTAGCCAGTGCTTTCTGGAGGTTGTAATTCATGCCCTTGGCCAAGTAGGCTGGCATCATATCACTGATGCTCTTATGTAAGAAGTCCTCTGGATTGGCGTAAATGCCAGGTACTTTACTGGTCGATGGGTAGATGGCGGTATACACGCCATCCTTGTTAATGCGAAATTTAAGGTCAGGGAGGGCTTTCAATACGGCTTTCTGCAAGGCTTCACTTTCCTTCAAGGCCTCCATGACAGCCCGCTTATTGGTAATGTCTTGTTGTGACCCCCAGATGCCTAGGAGATGTCCATCGCGGATCACGCCCACCGCCTGGTTCGTGAATATCTTTGAATTGCCGTTTATATCCTCTTCTATGGTTTCGATGTTTTCTACTCGATATCCCTGCTTGATAAAGGCAATGAAAGACTTTTTGTTCTCTTCTAGGTGGACGCCAGCGTGCATGTCAGCAATCTTTCTCCCGATAAGCCGCTTAGGGTCGTCGTAGCCATACATTTTGGCCATGGCGATATTGCATTCTTCGATATGGCCTCCTTCGTAATACATCTCCAACTGAGCCTCGATGGGAAGATCGATTGAGATAGGCATACCACAGCCCATGTAGTAAATGCCGTCTGTACTGTATTTGATGAAATTTCGGTACCGGCGCTGGCTCTCTAGGATCTTCTCTTCATTGACCTTGTTTTCGTTTATATTTTGAAGGAATGAAATGTATTGGTGTAGCTCTCCATTTTCATGCCGTATGAAAACCTTGGCGCGTTCCCTGAACCAAAGCAGGTTACCTTCGACATCTCGGAGGCGATACTCTGCCTCTATGATGTCATCATCTGCCGCTTCACGCATTTTTGCCACAAAGTCAGTATGCGCAATGTGAAAGTCGCTTGGATGAATAATCTTGTGGAAGAGATTCAAGGGCGTCTCTTCTTTCGAGAAGTCATGCCCTATGAACAGGCCTGTCAAATTCGAATAAACGACGTCGTTCTTGTCCAAGTCGATCAAGGCGATGATATCGGGGGTGGTTCCAGAAATCATCTCCAGCAGCCGCTTTTCTTGCTTTATCCGGTGCTCTATTTCTTTTAGGTCTGTGATATCAGTTGCCACACCGATTAGTTCCTTTACCTCCCCGGTATTGTCATCGGCGAAGGGGATCTTAACGGTCTGATAATAGCGAGTTTCTCCAGCCGCATTGGTTACGGTTTCCGTAGGAATGAATTTGATCTTTTGACTATTGATGACTTCGAGATCATCTTCGTGAAAATGATTAACCTCTTCTGTGTTCTTGTTGAAGTCAATATCGCTTTTACCTAAGAGTTCTTCTGGAGTAGTTCCATAAACATTAGCTACGCTTTGATTGGCCATCACATAGCGTCCTTGGCGATCTTTGGCAAAGACCATGGATGGAATATGATCAATTACTTTTCGTAGGTAGTCTCGCTGACTTTTTAACTCATTCTCTACGGTCTTTCGAGCTAATAAGTTACCCATGGCAAGCAATAGGGGTCTGACCATTTCAGTATGAAGTGGTATCCAAGCTTCCTGTTCAATAGTAGAGGTAAGGGTAAGAATCCCCCAGGTAGAGGAATCGACTCGAATCGGGAGATGAATAAAGTGGTTAAAACCTGCATCTTGAAATAGACTATGGTGATTCCCATGGTATTGGTCCAATTGCCCAATAATGATCTCTCCTTTTTCATAGGATTTTACCCAGGATCTTTTAGGGGGAGCATCGATGCAGAGTTGCGTGCCAACTGGTGAAGGGCTGACCTTCCAATTTCCATTCAAGTGGCTGAGGGCCAATTGGATGGAAAAATCAATTTTTTCGGCCTCTTGCTTTGTCTTGATCAGGAATAAATGTTCCCCACCCAGGTGCTGGGCGATGGTTCGGCAAGCTTTTTCCATACCCTGCTCAAAGTCCTGGCCATCCAATAAGCTGACTAGGGCTTCATTGAGCTCTTCAACCTTATAAATTTGTCTTTCTTTCAACATTTTAGTGGGGTCCTTAATGAACGACATCGAGTTTAAGATCAAATATTACTACTCCTAAATATACGAAAAACGGGTGCTTTTTCCTTTTTCTAAATCTTGGGGTGATAGAGCGCGGGGAAGTCTAGCATAGTATACGGGAGGAAACGATAAGTGTTCGATCTTTTACATAAAAAACCGGTGTAAGCGGTCAATGCTGTATGGCATCGGGCTTACACCGGAATAAAAGGGACTGAATTATGGTGCTAAATTAGTGCCGACTGATGTTGAACTTACTACTCCACTGCTGTTCTCCTTGCGTCACTTGAATAAAGTAAGTTCCCTGATTTAAATGATTGATTGCAATTGACTCACGATGCCCCTGTTCAGTTGCTGTAACTGAGCGTTCTTCTACTAGTCGTCCCGTGGCATCGAATACTCTGATCAAAGAACTATGGCCCCCCGTAATAGGGAAGTTTAGATGTACTACTTCCTGAGCCGGGTTGGGGTAAACAGATAGGGCTTCCACAGGTAATGCACTGGTTGCTGTACCCTGTTCTTGCAATCCTGAATAGCATTCATTGTTGTCACGTTCAAACAGTACTACATTGCGGAAGAAGGAATTACCATTGCTAAATCCGCTGTCATGATCTGCGATGAATACTAAGTATTTGTATAGTCCTCGATAGTAGTCTCCCAGTGGGATACGGTAGGTCTTCCAGGTGGAAGCGCCATCATAATCATTGAAGTTTTGGATACCCCATCTTTGCGAACCGTAGAGCTGGAAGGTTTTACTGAAGGAAATCGTATTGTTATCATCTAAGCCAATACCGTGAATCTCTCCTTCGATGCTAGACCCAAACTCAAACTGTAGAACGGTACCTGCGGTAACATTGTAGTTGATATTAATGGCCTTCCAAGCGTTATTTTCGATTTTAAGGGTAGTTCCGTTGTTCATGACTTCAGCATCACCCACGTCCTGGAAGGATCCATAAGATTCTACCACGTAGTCGTTGAAGTTGATCCCCAAGCAGCCATCATTGTTGTCATCTTCTGGTTGCCCGACGCAGAAGTCGGCTAAATCTTCATCCTCAAAAGTACCTCCATCAGCATAGACATTACCCGCTTCATCGATCACATAGTATCCTCCTTGTCCGTAGGCACAGCAGATACCATCACCATCTGAGTCCATGATCTTAAAGGTATAGCAAGCTTCTGCCAAGCAGAAGGAATCTCGCATTACTTCACCCGCCATTTTCTTCGGATAAGGGCCACCACTAGCTACAGCATCTCCATTGGCGTCCAATACTTCCCAAGTTGTTTCCATCCCAAAATTGTCGAGAGTAAGGTCTAGGTACATTTTAGTTTCGTCCTCCGTACACTCTGGATTATTATCACCGCCATTGTCTCCACCGCCATTGTCTCCACCGCCATTGTCTCCAC
>ENA-UENX01000296-UENX01000296.1-marine-metagenome-genome-assembly--contig:-NODE-296-length-24991-cov-4.087467_pt1 | contig 24991 bp, 34 predicted proteins | sample MGYA00237875_ERZ529327 | MGnify/ENA primary metagenome ERZ529327 (study PRJEB26372, sample SAMN05368347) | marine metagenome | biome: cultured habitat; feature: ocean water; material: water; isolation... | reverse complement strand
CCAGCCGGCGGTGCCGTGGGCATCGTTTACGAACTGCCAAAAAAAGGGGGGTGTTCCCTAAGCACCCCCGCGTTCGACGCATCGCCCCTTCACCGAAGAAGCAACTGAATCATGACGTGAGGTTCAGCGACTGGTCGTCGCCATCACGACAGAACGAAGGGTGTGGTCAGCAAGCCAAGAAAAAGACAGGGTTCCCTCGCCGCTACGGGTAAAAGCGCTTAACAGGGCTCTCTGGTGCCGACCGCTACGACAGCTCTACTTCAACCCGAGGCATGACAGAAGCAGGCCACACCACAACCTTCATGGAGTTCGCACTACTTGCGTTGTTTACCTGCTCGCTTGCTTCAGTGATCGCAACGGTTTTCCGCGGGACTTACTAATGAGGAGCACATCCCGTCGGTTGGCCTTAGAGCACCGCTTCGCAAGCACCGTGCTTTGGTCGCTTTTTGCGGCTCTAATCTTCCAAGCCCTGGCGAGTCAATAGACAAGTTCATCCGCACAAGCCATCAACAACCCGTCTTGCGACGGGGAAAACTCACTACTTGAACGACAACCACCTTATGCAGACATGACGTTGAGCTCTTGTCTATTCCTCAGGACTTGAGCATTAATGTGCAGTAAAACATTGTCTGCTTCCTGAATAAATTTTTCCCGAAACCATTCATCCGTAACCCTTCCAGCCGCATCCATCAGAGTGATGTATTGCTCTTCAAGCGTCACTTACTTTGTGCAGTTAACCAATGATGGCAGGGCTGACACTGGCTGCAGTAGTTGCTGATACCTGAAGCTCGACAACAAGAAAACCGCTCTCTTCACAACTGGGCAGCCATGAAAAAGACCTCGGCCAAAGGCAGAGGCCTCAAAACAAACTCGGGGATGCGACCTTGTTTCCATCCCAGGAGGTGTTTTCCTCACAACTTCATCGTGTCTAGAAAATGAAAAGTAGGGAAGCAACCTATGGACAGCCTGTGGCTTGTCCCTCTGCCTGATCGCTCATCAGAAGACGGTGGGGCAGAAGACGGAGGGCAGAAGACGGTGGGGCGGTATCCCTACGCCCTGGCCCATGTTCAAACCTTTTTGGACGAACCGTGGGTGATGCCCAAGAAAAAGTCCCGGTGTTCGATGCCGGGACCTCCGTCTCTCATGGCGTACCCCAGTCCTAACAGAGCGACTAAGTATTTATGCGCACGGCTTACACGACCAGCGTGTAGCAGGTGGCACGTCTCAGCCTGGTTCGACAGGGCTACGTCTGGAGTGCCCCGGGACGGCCCGAACCACTCAGGGGCGGCGGAACCAACTTCGAGCGGTCACCTGACCGATGGTTTCGCCTGGGGAAGATCTGCGGCTCGTCTCAGTTCCGTCCAACGGCCCTGGCAAGGGCCTGCTCCATACGGACAACCAAGGGAAGCAGCTTCGAGGGGACCTGCCTGAGGAACTCCCTTTCAGCCTTAACCGTGGCCAACGCATGGATCAGTTGCCCCCTCTGGTCTTCATAGCTGAAGACCTCAAGCCCTTCTGGTGAGACTTCAGCACCAACCTTGTTCCCGTCCCTGAGCAGAAATCGCGCCACGTTCATTTGAAGCTGGAGTTGATTGTCAGATGGTTTTTATCTGGCAGAGCTGTTGTCTGCATTCCGAAACCTGATCTGCCCCGTCCCGCACCAACAGGGGCTTCAGACCCTTGGACGATGTGGCTCACAAAATCCGCGTTGACCCAGTTGATGACTTCGGTGTCGACATCAGCCACCTGAAACAACGCCGGATCCTTGGGGTTCCTGGCACCACCATCGACCCAAATCACATCGGCCATCCGCCAAGCCCCATCGGTGTCAGTGACGATCACGGTCATTCCCGACTTGACATGCAGAAAGACCGGATCCGATGTGGGTGCCAAAACACCGCTCCGATGATCAACCGCCATACTCCTTGGGCTAGTACAGCAGTACTAGCACGAAACATTGGCCCTTGCTGTCATCGCATCGGCGGTTTGAAACTCCGCCAGCCCGTTCTGCACATGGGCCGGGCGTGAAACCCGGCTTTGATGTGCCTGTTGCCCTGAGGGTGTTCAGAGGACTCCCAGAGGACCTTTCTTCTTCTTGCAGTAGCCAGCACCAATGTTCACCCAACCTGACAGGCAAGCTTTGCCATTGGTTGGGGCGACTTCGTAATAGATCGGAGAGACGCACGTCGTCCCAAGGGTGTTCACGTAACCCAGAGGGCACTGATCATGACCTTCAGCCTTGGGGATCTCCTTCTGAGCCCAGGCAGGTAGAGATGTGGAGGCAAGCAATAGGCAGCTCGCAAGAAGAGCCTTCATCGCAATCAGGAGCGGAAAACATTGCCACCTGGGTTTAGCCGATGCTGAAAGGCTTGCCTACTGCTCTTGAATCACAGCAGCCACCAGCCCAACAGCAAGCCAAGGATCAAGCCTTTCAACCAGACCAAGGCAGCCATCTGGTACTCAGACAGCCCGAACTTTCCCTTGATCCAGAAGAAGACCTTTTGATCTGCGAACAAGAGAGCACGGACAGGCTTCCAAACAACAAGACCATCACGTCGCCAGTTCATCAGCTCTCTTGAGCAGTGGAGTGCACCTGACAGGTTTAGGAAGAGAGGAATCAGATTTCAACAACTTGGTGCGACTCAGATCGCTTCAAGGGCCGGTGGCGGCATTGCATCCGTTTTCGCTCAACGAAATGCAACTTCGCCTGTTAAGTCAACCAAGGATTTGTTACGAGCAGAACCTTTTGTCTCGATTGCCCTAGACGCGACTCGATTCTCGACCTACCTGTTGGATTAGCAGGGTTGGGTCCATGAAAGCAACAAAACTCACCACCGCTCCAGAGGGCTTCGAGTACTACAGGATCTGCGACCGAGAAGGTGTCTGCCAAGTCGTCAGAGGCATGTGGGCAGCTCAGCACCTCACAGAGGACATCCGTGAGCTGAGCGCCACCAAAACAAAGTATTCAGAGGATTGGGTTTAGAGCGCTGAAGAGCAGCCATTCTTGGCGCAGGTGAAGGCTCCTCCTCCTCATTGCTCTACCTGGCGTACCTGTGGAGGCAGAGGGAGCTGAGATCAACCCATGCCCAAGACACGACACCATTAATGCGTGCTGACCATCTGACGATCGCGAGGTGGTCCGCTCAATGCTGCAGCGCATCGACCGCCTGAAAGCGGCGCCGTTTGCTGAGGAGATCAACACTGATCCCTTCAGCTGAACGCCAATCCCTTTGCGGTCGCGCCATCGTGAAGAGTTGCCGAACGAAGAGCGTCCAATTAAAGGCTCAATCAGGAACATTCGTTTTCAGTCCAACTGGCTGCTCACAGCGAATGGGTGGGTCTTCGAAACCATTTGGGGGGGATCAATAAAACTCCACGCCATGGCGAACCAAGACCGCAGCTTTCACTAGGCAGCAGAAAAGGCTGGTGGAGAAGGGTGGCTGTACTCCGTACAGCAGCTATTAACCTTTTGAAGCGGGATCTCCAATGGTCGTGTAACTCAGCACACAGTTTGTGTTGTTGAGTTCAGCACACTGATCCATTTAGACCACGGCATTTTTGAAATTCGTGCAGAGTTAACTGGACTTTCGCCGTAAGTTCGGTGACCACATATACCTGAACCGAAAATCATCAAGCGAACATTGCAATGCGTCAGCTTGAGGATTGTGGTGTTCCTTGCGAGTGCCCCCGTTGCGTCTCTGCGTATTATCAATTGCAGAGGATTCAGAAGGAGAAGGAACAGCGTGATCTTCGCAGGCCATCACGGGACTATGTCCTTTACGACTAGAGGTGTTTGTCATGGAATATTCCTACCGAGATTGCTTAAGCGAAGAGATTGAGATTCTTCGATTGATGCTGTATCGGGATGAGTTTTTGGAGCGATACCCAAGAGATTGCAAGCACTCTGGACCTATCTTGAGCAAGATAGATGAGAACATGAAAGAGCTTTCTGATCTTGAGAATCAGTCAGCTGCTTAGCACTAGGCTCTGACAAACATCGGACAGGATTTATCCACATTGATGCTTTGCCGGACGAGCTTCGTTGCATTTGCAGTTGGTGACCTGATAGCGAGTTACACCGCTAAGCCGTGAAGGTCTCAATACAGCAAGTCAAGACTGAGAGTGTGCCTTGTATTGCCAGCGCTCAAGTCGTCTTAATTCCATGATTTCCAGCCGTCTCCTGTTGATTTCTATTTCAGCCTCACGGGCCAAATGTTCAAGTTGAGCATTTGTGCGCTTTTGATGTCGTGAAGATACAAAAGACATGGGAATATGCAATTCAATGCGCTGAAACTAAAAACCGCAAGAAACTGATGAGTAAAAACGTAACTCAACTACACCGATTCATGTAATTAAGTAACGCCGCGTGCCATGCGAAGCGTAACTGAACATTCGCTTGAACCCTGATGTTTGCTGCGTCGACACTGACGATGCGGTTTGACCCTTGATAGGCCCAACAAGGCCCAAACCACCACCCCCCACCGAAGAAATCGAGCGTTGAGGGGTGCCTCGTGAGTGCTGAACAACAGCTTCTCTGTCCGTTCAAACCAAACGCGGCAGGTGACACGCGCAATAGGTGCTTTGCGCAACTACAGCTGGATCCACCCCTGCCACCATTGCCCCAGACAAGACAGCGAATACTTCGGCACAACGCCATTGAGGCCTGCGGCAAGATGTTGAAGACCGCCAGTCCGGTGATTCAGAACTTTCGTGAGTAGGGGGGAGATCCTGCCATCTCAACGTTGATCTCCCTGCAGATGTTCATCCATGCCCCCAATCCAAAGTTCACGCCATTAGGTCCATCGATGAATTCCTGAAACTCCTCGGCTGTGATTCCGTCGCGGACCTCCCAGATGCAGAAGGCAGGGCCTTCAGGGCCGATAGGACAAAACGAATGGTTGAAGAACCCCGCTTCTAGGTTTTTGGCTACCGCCTCATCCCAGCCACCACCTGGAGCCATGGCTGCTTGGTCCGTCTCCCACCACTGCTGAGCTTTGCCTGCGCGGAACTCATGGTGAACGTGGAAGAACTTGGATGCCATGGAGAGGTAGCCATTCGGCACATCTTGGGTTGAAGGCTCAGCCTTCGTTGTCGCTTGCAGCACTCCGCATCAGGCGACCTCCGCTGTGGCGTTCAGGATCCGGCGCACCTTGCTCGACGTGATGCCCCTAAGCAGACCCCTGATTGGCCTCGAATTGCTTAGTAGGCAATGGGCCATTGGCACAATCACCCTTACCTGACCAGCCTCAAACCGGACACTTAAAAACGCTGAGCCGGCGCCCCTCATCCGTTTGAACGTGCCCTGACTGGACGCAACCCAGCTCTGCTGGCGGCAGCCGAGACCCGATGTGGGTCGTGAAACGCTCGGTGCTCTTCGCCCCAGTCGCCAACACCAGCGCACAAGCAGCGAGTGAGAGGAGAGCCGTAAGCAGCACTCGCATCCGCAGGCGATCACAAGGAATTCCAGTCTGCTCAGTAAACCCATCGGTGGTGGGCCCCAGAGAAAAAATGCCTTCTTAGGCTTGGCTGGGGGGAGCGAGCCGATGGACAACACCACAGAGCCGGTTGGTCATCTCAGCGCAATCATCGGGGTCGGCCTGTTGCTGATTGGCATCGTTGTTTTTGGGGTGGTCCAACAGAAAGCCTGGAGCCATCAAGCGGAACTAACCCAAAGATTTGAAGTTTGCATGAAGAGCGCACCCTTCAAACAGGCTCTAAAGGTGCCGCGGCCAGAGGCTGTGCTCACGGACGAGCAAGTCCAGAACCACTTTGACGCCTTTGATCAGCTGCTCAAAGAAACAGGTTTACCGCCGATCTGGAATGGCCAAACCTTGGTGCCCTGGAAGGAGTTCCACAAAAACTCGATTGAATTTGCGAGCCAATGCCATAGCCAGCTGGGCATCGATGAGCCTCAACAACAACTGAAGGGCACCTATGCCAAACCCGTCTGGGATCCCAACTCTCCCGTCTGGCGGCAGGCTGATTGATGAGCACGCGTCGATTCAAAGAGCTCTACCTGCAAGCCACCGGTGATCCCTGCTGCTTTTCATTTGTGACCTACACACCACAAACCAGAGAACAAATGCTGGCTTGTGGGGATCTGGATGAAAGCGAAGAATATTTCAATCCAGTGATTTTCGATTTTCTGTTGTTCGCCTCAGAGGCTGCCCTTGGAGCACCAGCCGGCAACCCATTCCCCATCACCTACGACGACGTTTCGATCGTCACATCAAGGCAAAGAGGCTCAGGCGTTCAGCACGAATACCTGATCAGACTCTCAGACCACGACTGGAATGATGCAAAACAGTCTGCAGTGGATCAACTCCAAGAGGTGTTATCGAGTGCGCAATGGAATGGAGCTCGGCTCACGGATCAGCGCGATTGAAACAGCATCAAACCGCCGAGGGACAGCCGGGTCCTCTAGCTTACCTACTTCAACACCCCTTCCCATGATCCCAGAGCCCCACGAGCCCTTTGACATCAACCGCAAAGACGACTCGATTTTCCTGCTGGGTTCCATGTTTACGGTGATCTTCCTCTTCCTGCTCTAAAGAGAAAAGACTCCACCTCTGCACCAATCAAAAGCACCTGATCGAATCGAACAGGTGCTTTTTTGTTATTGATTTGATACTAAATAACCGTTAGTTAGAAACTCAATCTCAGCGGCGCGGCAGGCTCACTTGATACATCGTGCCGTCAGCCGGTTTCCACTGCACAAGGTGAAGCCGGTCGATCTTGTTGTTGTCCAAACAGTCCCAGATTGTGGCTCCAGACAGTGTTGCCATCGACCACACATCGCCCTGACTCTTCATCTGCTTGCGGTTGCGATCTTTCCACTCCGTCCAGTTGATTTTTGGGTATGAGCCAACCTGCTCACTCAGAATCACCACCGTGAATTCCACCGAACGCAAACCAAAACCGGCCGGAACTCTAAGTTGTTGAACCGGAATTCCCTGGCTCAGCCCACGGGTTTGCGCCAGATCCGCCACACCAGCCAGCCCGTCACCCCGAACCAGAGGAACGCCACAGCCGAAAGGATCGGCACGACGATCAGATAGCTCCACACCCCCAGAGCCACCCAGGCGAGCAGAGACGTGATCAACGCCTTCTGAAAGTTGTTGGCCTTGGCGAGATGTTGCTGAAAAAGAGATCTCACGCTTTTGCTCGATGCTCCATTCCTTCCTCTAGCCACGGATGCCCTCAGCGACCGCAACGCTGAAGCCCTCCTGGGTCCAGAGGCGGAGGGAATAACGCGAACCATGCAGCCATGCCACGGCCCCGTCCGGAGCCATGGTCACGTTCGCCAGTCCGCCGCCAAGTCCTAAACCCGCTGCCTTCAAGACAGCCTCCTTCGCCGTCCAGGCCTGAATCAGCGTCCAATGCTCCAGGCAGTCCGTCGCTTCAGCGGCCGAGGCAAACATGCGCCGCGTAAGGAGGTCAGATGCCACACGCAACGGCCGGTCCAGCGCCTCCACATCAATGCCAATCGGATCTGGCCCCACCACGCCGATGCTGAGGGATCCGGTGTTGGAAATGCTGTGGTGCAGCGGGGAATTGCGCAGCTGCGGCTTGCCGTAGATCGTGCGGCCGATGTCATCCGCCGCAACCATCTGGCCTGCATCGGCGAACAGCCGGCAGGTGAGGCTGTCGCTCAAGGCCCGCTGCTCAGCGCGCGTTGGGGGCTGAGCGAGATGGGCCACCAACACCCGACGTTGCGTGCTGGGGATCGACCACCAGGACCAATCGGCATCAAAGCTCAATCCTGAACAGGCGGCACGGGCACCGGCGGCAGGGGCGGCAAAGCTGGCGGCGGCATCACCGATGGGGCTGGCTCATCCAGCAGAACCTCGGCGGGGTTGAGCATCGGCTCATCGAGCACAATCGGCGGCGGCAGATCGGGGGGCAACGGCACAAACAGCTGCGGCTCTGTCCAGTTGTCATCGGAGCTGGCATCTGGGCTGTCATCGGAACCGAGTTCAGCCGGCTCCGGCTCCCGGATCACAGCCTTTGGCTCGCGCAACACCAAAGGATCCGCCGTGATCGGGGGTTCCCTCAGGGGTGCACGGTCCAGATCGACGCTGCGGTCGTTGGCATCCGCGGGCAAACCCGGCTTGGTGAGGTTGTTAGCGGGCCCCCAGATCATCCGGGCAAGGGGTTCCACGCCCTGTTCCATCACCCGGTTCAAGCCCGCCAGAGCGCGATCGGCGAGGTGATTGCCGAAGGACGACACACAGTCGAGCGGGCCATCGCAACCTTCATTCAGCGCCAGCTTGGGCGTCAGCGCCGCGATCAGATTGCCCTGCAGGGGGATCTGGCGGGGGCTCAACCGCAGCAGGTAGGGCACATGCACAAAGCTGGTGGCACCGCCGCTGATCCAGTTGGCGTCTTCTTCGGTGAAGCCCTTCACCCCAGGGATGATCAAACGACTCTTCGAGGCATGGTCAGGCATGTAGGCCGCCAGATAGCCCCGACGACGGGCGAGGTCTTTGGTCTGCTCGAGGGTGAGGCCATCACGGCTCATCAGCACTTCCATGTGGCCGTCCTGACGCAGACCCATCACCATGCGGATCCGCGGCAGGTAGTAGCGGATGCGCTGGCCCATGCTGATGCTGTAGGCCCCCTTGTAGCTCTCCGGCGGAGCCTCGATGTCGTTGTAAAGGCTGTGCAGGCCGCCGATGAAGGTGTCGTAGGTGCGGCTGCGCTCATCGGTCAGCTCCCCGTAGCCGAAATCAATGCTGCCGTCGTGGCGGATGCCGACGAAGGCCCGTTGGCGTGAAGCCGAGCGGTTACGCCCGCGCCAGACCTGCTTGCCGAATTTGAGATCCCCCAGGGGGACCGTGATCTCCCGGCCATCGTCGTCCACATGGCGTTCGTACATCGGGCCGGACACGTAAGCCAGAGCAGCGCTGTCCTGGTAGGCGTCCTGTTCGCGATCCCAACCCTCCAGCAGCCCGAAGCGCACCCGCCGTGGATCGAGGTCCAACGCGTAGACCTCATCGTCGGGGATGTAGCGGAATGGCTTGGCATCCCGGCCGCGCTGCTGCGCCGAACGGCCAGCTTGCTCCTGCAGCTCGGAGCGCTCAGGTGCCACAGGCGCCAAGGCGATCAGGCCGCCGAACACCACAAACGGCATGGCCAGCAAGAGCCAGCGCTTGGGCAGACAGATCCTGCGCTTGGGCCGGAGTCTGGGTCGCGGCGCAGCAGGCTGAGTCACGCGACCCTTCGCTCTCGGTTGTTGGGGGTTGGGTCGAACCAAGGAACGATGGAGCCTTCGGCCACCAGCCATTGCTGGTAACGCTCGCCGCAGTCATGGCCTCCCGTCAACTGCCCGAATGAAGGAATCACCAGACGTGGCCCCTCCGGATCAAAGGCGAAGCAGGGCAAACGCAGCTGGTCGGAACGGCTGCGAATCCGGGTGGTGGGGTGCAGGTGACCGCACACGTTCAACAGCCCTGGCTCCGGCACCCGTTCGGGCATGTGGCTCAACCAGAGATGGCCCAGACGCTGAGAAGGCTGCTGGGGCAAACCTTCAATCCAGCTGTCCTGGTCATGGTTGCCACCGATCAGCACCACCGGGCAACCACAGAGATCGGGCAGCGCCAGCAGGGTTTCGCGCAGGGGAGCGGTGATACCGATCCGGGCATGAACAAGATCACCCAGCACGAACAAGCGCTGCGGTGACCACGCATGGCAGAGCTCCAGCAGCGGATTCAGGGTGCCTTGATCCCCATCGCTGGGCATGGGGATGCCGTGGGCCTGGAACACCTCGGCCTTGCCGAGATGCAGGTCGGCCACGAACAGCTCCCGCCCCTCAGCCCGCCACAGGGCCCGCTGGGGCAAGAACGTGAGTGGGCTGTCGCCCCAGGACCACTCCAATGCGGTCATGAACGGTGCAGCAGATCGCAGATCTGTAGCGCTGGCTGCATTGGATGGCTGACGTCGTGCCGCAAGCTTCGGGGGCCTCCAGAAGACTCATTGTGGCGCGGAGCAATGGCCTCCACCAGGTCGCGGGTTCAACCCTGCGCACGCTCGAACAACGCTTGAGCCTGCTGGAAGAGGAAGGCCGTTTCGAATGTGCCTACGCCCTGAGGATGGAAGTGGCCGACTGGCTGCTTGGGGCCAGGGATGCCAACCTGAGCGCTCCATCGTTGTCCTGACCCTTCCATGACCATTGCCCTGCTGATCGCGCTGGCGGGTTCCCTGGCGGCAATGGCCGTGATCGTGCGTCGTCTGGAACAGCGCTGATGCGAAGGGTCCGGCGCTGGTCCGTCGTCCTCGCGCTGGCCTGCTTCGGCAGCGCACTGCCCCTTCAGGCCAATCAACTGAAGGTGGGGATCAGTGGATCGGCCCCCTTCGTGATCAAGAACGGCGATCAGCTCAGCGGCATCAGCCTCGAGATCTGGCGGCACGTCGCCGAAGACAACAACCTCAGCTACGAGCTGATTCAGCAGCCATCACCCAAAGCCGGGATTGAGGCGGTGGATGACGGTGAGATCGACGTGCTGGTGGGCCCGATCAGCATTACGCCACGCCGCTTGGCCATGCCGGACGTTGACTTCACCCAGCCCTACTACCTGGGCAAGGCTGGGGTGGTGCTGCCGATCCGTCCGCCATCGATCCTGAGCCGCGTTCAGGTGTTCTTCGGCTGGGCGGTGATCTCCTCTGTGCTGGTGCTGATCACCGTGCTGTTGGTGGTCGGCAGCCTGATCTGGCTGGCCGAACGCAACCGAAACAGTGATCAGTTTCCGCGGGACTGGCTGCCGGGCATCAGCAGCGGCATGTGGTTCGCCCTGGTGACCTTGACGACCGTGGGCTACGGCGACAAGGCGCCGATCACACGAACCGGCCGGGGCATCACCGGCGCCTGGATGGTGATCTCCCTGATCGCAGTGTCGTCCCTCACCGCCAGCCTCGCCTCGGCGTTCACCCTGTTCCTCTCCGGTGCCACCGAAACGGCCATCAGCGCTCCTGAGCAACTGAACGGAAGGCGGGTTTCTGTGGTGGAAGGCACCAGTGGCATGGAGCTGGCCCAACGCGGCGACATGCGAATTGTTGGCGCAGCCACCCTCAAGAGCGCCATTCAGCTGTTGGTTGATCAGCAGGCCGATGCCTTGATCTTTGATCGTCCGGCCATTCGCTACCACCTCAAAAACAATCCCGATCTCCCCCTGCGCCTCGCCCCCTTCACCCTGTCGGAGGAGACGTATGGCTTCGTGATCAAACCGGACAGCCCACTGCGCACGCCCATGGACGTCTCCATCCTCAAATTGCAACGGCAGGGGAAGGTTGAAGCCATTGCCAACCGGCTGCTGGATTGAGGCCAAGCCTCAGCCCACTCAGCCCAGAGGGCGATGGCGACGCAGGGCCTCCTCCAAGAGATAGGCGGCCAAATTGCCGCAACTGCGCCCCTCGGCGAGGGCATGGCGTTTGAGGTCATCCATCACACCGCGGGGCAGGGTGACATTGATGCGCTCAGAACCGGCCGCATCCGCCACCGCAGCCGTGCTGGGAGCCGCGGCTTGCCCCTCGATCCGCTGCTGCAACTCCTGAACCAGATCCTGAAGGAGAGGCACGATTTCGTGAAAATATAATCACAATACATAAACGATATCGTGCTGGACAAGATTGCGTATTGTTGGTCACACTTTTTGAGGCGCCATGCAACCCCTGCCGCTGAAGCTTGCTCCCGGCAGTGATCTGCGCCTCAGCCTCGAAGAACTGGCCCAACGGGACGGCATCAGCGGCTTTGTTCTCGGTGTGGTCGGCAACCTCACCAAGGCGTCATTTCAGTGCCCCGGCCAGGCCGAGCCCACCGTGCTGGAGGGCGACCTCGAAGTCATCACCCTCAATGGAACCTTTTCCCCTGAGGGCGTGCACCTGCACCTGAGCCTCTCGGATGGAGCCTGCCAGGTGTGGGGCGGCCACCTGGAGCCCGGCACCATCGTGCAGAAGGGCGTCGACCTCCTGATTGGCGTGCTGGAGCAACGCGAAGGCCGCCCCGCGCGCCAAACCGCAGCAGCAGCACCAAGGATCGAGATCGCCGTGCTGCCGGGTTGCCCCTGGTGCAGCCGCGCCCTGCGCATCCTGAGAACCCTGGATCTGCCCCACACCGTCACCACCGTCAACGACGACGCAGCCTTCCACGCCGTGCAGCAGCGCAGTGGAATGACCACCTTCCCCCAGGTGTTCCTCGACGGATCCGCGATTGGTGGCTACGACAACCTCGCCGCCATGCAAGCCGCCGGTGAACTCGACGCCCTCCGCTGATCAGCCGGAGCTGAAGCCTCAGGAACAGCCAAAGTTCTGGTCGCTGAAACCCTGGTGGTGCCAGCCCTGGTCCATCGTGTCCACGGGAGTGCTGTTGGTCGGCGGATCCTGGACAGTGCTGCATCGCCTCTGGATCAGCCTTCCGCTGGCCCTGGGTGTGTTGGCCTGGTGGCTGCTGTTTCTGGTGCTCGGCCCCGCCGCCTACCGGTCGGCAGCGGAGGCGAACCAATGACGTCCTCGCCCTTTCGCCGCATCGACCAGCAGCTGTTCGCCCAGGTTTCCGCCGAGGCCCGGCAGCACCCCCGCCTGCGCCTGAACCACAATTTCCACCGGGAGCAGGATTCGGTTCAGCGCTTCCTCAACGTGCTACAGCCCGGCACCTATGTGCGGCCCCACCGCCACCGGCGCAACGGTTCCGGCACAGGCTTCGAATGTTTCCTGGTGCTGCAGGGCGCCATCGGACTGCTGCTGTTCAACAGCGAGGGCGAGATCCAGGAGCAGCTCCATCTCAGCGCCAAGGGGCCCACCCACGGCATCGAGATTGCAGAAGATCAGTTCCACACCCTGGTGGCCCTGGAGGCCGACAGCGTGATTTTCGAGCTGAAACAGGGGCCCTACCAGCCCGCTCAAGACAAGGACTTCCTCAACGGCTTCCCTCAGGAGGGAAAACCAGAAGCCACCAGGCAGGAGGCGCAGTGGCGTGAGCTGCTCTCAGAATCAGGCCTGGCGTGAGGCTTCACGGGAGCGCTGCTTCTCATCCAGCAATTCCCCTTCCAGCTGCTCGATCAAACGACTCACCAACGCCTGAAATTCCGGCTGGCAACCACGAAACGCCGCTTTGTGACGGATCGGCTCGTTGCGCATGCGGAGATCCGTGAGCATCAGCTGCAGCGAATCGATCCGGGCGTTGGAAGTCATGAACTGCGTCGGCGTTCCAAAAGGAGGTTATGACGCAGCTGCTTCAAAGCTCCAGCTCCCGCAGCAGACTGTTTTGCGTCTCCCGGCCGAGGACGGCATGGGCCGCCATGGCACCACTCGCCGCAACGGGTGGAATGCCGATCCCGGGGAAGGTGCTGGCACCACACAGCCAGAAATTGGCCAGGGGCGTCGTCACGCCCGGGAAGAGACCTTCAGCTGCTGAAAGGGCAGGGCCATAGCTGCCCTGATGAACATTGAGGAAATGGCTGTGGGTCAGCGGCGTTCCCTCCATGATCAGCTCACAGCGGTCGCGGATGTCGGGAATACGGCGTTCCAGCACCCGCCAGAACACAGCACATCGCTCCTGTTTTCTCTGCTGATACGCCGCACTGTCGCGCTCCAGATCAACCCAGAGCTCCCAGGGTTCGCTGGCCGGTGTGTAGGCATGCAGCACATGGCGACCGGCCGGCGCCATCGAGGAATCCAACACCGACGGAATCGACAACACCACGGCATTGCGCTCGGCGTCGATCCCACGCTCCCAGTCATCCACCCAGACGGTGTGGATCGGCAGATTCTCCAGCCCCGTGGCATCAAAGCCCAGATGCAGATGCAGGAAGCCGTTGCAGGCCGGCGTGGCCTGGCGCTGACGCTGCCACTTCGGCGCCACGGACTCCGGCAGCAGAGCAAGGGTGGACCAGATGTCGGCATTGCAGATCACATATCGCGCTGCAATCTGCGTTCCATCCGCCAGTGTCACCCCTACGACGCGATCCCCCTCCACCCGCAGCTGTTGCACCGCCGTGCCGGTGTGCAGGCTGCCGCCGTGGGCCTTCAGGCCACGCACCAGGGCCTCGACCACAGCAGCACTGCCGCCAACGGGGTAATCGAGATGGGCTTCCGGTTCAAACCACTGGCCGAACAGGGTGGCCATGGCCGCCGCGTTGGTGTCACCCATCGGCATGCCGCTGATCAGGAAGGAGAGCAGATCCACCCAATGGCGCAGGAAGGGATCGCTGAGGTAACGATCCACCAAGGGGCCGAAGGACCCGGAGAGGTGCCGCATTGCCGCGAGATGCGGCAACAGGCGCCCACCACGCTTCAGCAGCTGCGCCATGCCATCCACCCCAGGGCGCAGGGCCAGCAGGGGCAGAGCATCGGCGGCGGCGGCAATCGGTTGCAGCGCATCCACAAATCGCCGCCATTCGGCGGCCACTGCGGGGCCACGCAAACCGCGAACCACCGCTTCGAAATCGTCATGGCCCACGGCGATGCGCAAATCCCCTTCCGGCAACAGCACATCCCAAGTGCGATAGGGGATCACCTCCAGGGTCTGCCCCAGGGCACGCAACACCTGAGCCAATGGATTGCTGCTGGGCCAGCGCCCCAGACCACTCCACAGGGATGGACCGGACTCAAAGTGATATCCCTGGCGTTGAAAGCCATGGGCGGCTCCACCGGGTTGGTGGTGGGCCTCCAGCACCAGCACCTCGCGGCCGGCGCGGGCACACAACCCTGCGGCACACAGTCCACCGATGCCGCTGCCGATCACCAGAACGTCGACGTCGCTTCTGATCATCCGTTGAGCGTCCGCGCCATCATTGTGGTCATTGGCGCAAGACGATGCGCGCTCGACTGCTGCTTCCCCTGCTGATCCTGGCCTTGGCCTGGGGGCAGGAGCTGATCGACCAGCTGCTCTTTGCGGGGCAGTGGAACCTGCCGATGGGCCCGGATCAACCCTGGTGGGGTGTCCTGACCGCCCCGTTCAGCCATGCCGGCTTCGGGCATCTGATCTCCAACAGCCTGGCGTTTCTGCCCCTGAGCTGGCTGGTGCTCAGCCGGGGGATGCGCGATTACCTGAGCGTCTGGCTGTCGGTGCTGGTGATCAACATTCCCGTGGCCCTGTTCTGGCCTTCCCGCAGCCATGGACTCTCGGGCGTGGTGTACGGACTGCTGGGCTACTTGCTGCTGATCGGTTGGCTGGAACGTCGCATCCTCTCGATCGTGCTCGGGCTTGTGGCGTTCTGGCTCTACGGCTCAGCCCTGATCGCTCTGATTCCTGGTGTTTCGCCGGCAGGCGTCAGCTGGATCGGCCACAGCGCAGGCTTCATCGGCGGCTTGGTGGCGGCCCTGGCGGTGTATTGCGAGCCCACCACTCATTGAAGACAGCCAGTTGAAACACCCAGTTGAAAACGGGACAGTTGAAGACAGCCGATTGAGCTCAGCCCTAAGACAGAACCTCGTCCAGAAATGCCAAGGGGCGTTCCATGGTGGCGGAGTAGCCGAGCAGGCTTTGATCGCGGTGGCAGTAGATCACGCTGTCATCGGCATCGAGCAGCACAGTGGCGCCGCGCTGGGTGATGTGGTCGTCACAGGGCACATACGTGCGCCAGTTGCGGAGCACTTCATTCATGTTGCGCAGACGCTTGGTGGCGAGCTCGAACGGTCGCTGGAACCCGGCACCACCGGCTCGGCGAAACAGAGCACCCCGGAAGCGCGGCAGAGGAAAGGCTTCAACCCACTCCTCGTCGTCGAAGATCTGGGCAGCGGAGCGATCTCCGGTGTAGCCGCGCAGCACCTCGCGCAGGGTGCCCGGCGAACCCACACCAGCGCACATCAGCAGAAAACCAGGCCAGGGACCACCGGGAAGCTTCAAGCCGGCCTCCAACCCCAGGGCCTGATGCAACAGCGGTGATGGATCAGCAATCAGCTGCTGCAGGGGAAACACAGTGAAAGCAGCGAAGCGCTCAGCGCTGGCGGCGTTGCCAATGCCGAACAGCTGAACCTTGACCCCTGCTGCTGCCAACTGGGGAAGCCTTGGCACCAGCGCCTGGGCGTATTCGATCGAGTCGAAATCCCCCAACTGACCCAACACAACAACAAGGCGCTTGCAGCCGCTTTCCATGCCGGCAACTCCGGCCAGCCGTTGCAGCAGTGGTTCTAAGGGAATCATCCCGACAGGCTGACATTCCACAGCCGAGAACGTGGATGGCGCTTGAGCGCCGCCTGAGAGACTCAAACCAGAGGAAGGAGGCAGGTGGGCAAGAAATCTGGCTTCACAAGTGCCGAGATTGAGGAGATCAAGCGTCTCTATCTGCAGGAAGGGCGATCGATCCTCCAGATCCCCAAGATCCTGGGCAAAGGCAGTGAAAACTCCGTGCGCAACGCCCTGCACAAGGCCCGGGTCAAGCATGCCCCGGAGGAACGCACGAAGCTGGAGCGCTTCAAGCCAGAGCAAGTTTTTGGCAACATCACCCTGTTAAAGCGACTCAAAAAAGCGAAAAAACTGAAATTCCATGCTCGCTGCTCCTGCGGCTACGAATTTGATGTGGACCCATTCCGGCTGACGCTGCCGCAACACCACAAAGACAGGATTGCTGCATGCCAACGCTGCAGCAATCCGCAAACCTGACTGCAGCCGACTTGACGGCATAACGCTGCAGAATCGGCACAATGGCGCGATGAGACTTCTGATCACAGTCCTGATCGCGTCCAGTGCTTTGGCCTGGCCGGCAAAGAGTGCGGAACCGATCCCCCTCGTGGTGGTTCCCTTCAATGCCGCATGGGGGTCGCGACGTCTTCCCGTTCAGCCCGCAGCGTTGTTGCCGCCACCTCCAATCCCTGGTCCGACTCCAGCCAGCAAACCCGACGCTGAACCAAGGCCGCAACGCCAACGCTGGTGCCGGGGTGGCTGCTGAACGGGACCAGCTGCTGAACACTGTCGCTGTCACATGGAAGCGTTCTGTGTAAACCGAAAGGAGAAGCACCCCCTTCGGGCCCTAACGATGCGAAACGCGGCGCTGTTGATGGCCAGCCTCCTTCTGGGATCCGTGGCTCTTGCAGGTGGCAAGCGGGCCACAGCCCAAGGGCCGTCCGAGCAGTTCGCCACCGCTGAGGCGATGCGGGTGATCCCGAAAGGGGCAACGATCACCAACACCACCTGCAAAAGCATTGATGTGGGAGCCAGCAGCCGCTATCAGTGCAGCATCACTTACAGCCCCTGAGCTGATCGATGAAAGCCTGGTGTGCTGCGTGTTGGAGCCTGATCCTGTTGGGGATCCCGGCTGCGGGGCGCGCCGAATTTGATCAGTGTCGCCTGATCGATCAGGTTCTGAATCGCCTGGGCAACGCCATGGCCATCAACCGTTTGATCATTGCGGAAGGAAAGGACAGCACGGCTGTCGCTGCGGCAAGTGATGCTCTGGCCGAACAGAACGAGAGCTACCGGCGCACCAAGCGCCAACGCGCCAAAGCCGGCTGCGATGGCTGGCAACGGGACTGACTGGCTGGCTGTATGTCTCACTGGCTCACGCCAGGCAAGCTGGTGAAGCGCTGATCGAGAGACCTTGGCCGTCACCGTCTGCCAGAACTGCGGAAGCCGCCGGTTTCGTTCCGACCGATCCATGGCCGGTCGGCTGGTCTGTCAAGACTGCGGCACTCCAGCTGGAAGCCGAGCTATCCGTGCAACGCCCCGGAGCACCCGACGAAACAACGGAAAGCTCTGGTTAGTGATCCTGCTGGTGGCGGTGATCGTGTTGGTGGTGATCACGTCGTAAGCAGCTGCACCACCTCGGCCGTGTTCGCCGACAGCGGCTTGGACGCCAGCTGTTCGATGGCCTCGCGCATGACCTTTTGGCGCTCAGGTCCGTAACTGGCGCAGCGACTGAACACCTTGGCCATCCGTGATGCGGTGATCGGATTGCGGGAATCGACCGCTGCAATCTGCTCCGCCATGAATCGGTAACCACTGCCGTCGATGGCATGGAACGCCTGCACATTGGCGGTGAATCCACCAAGTACGGCGCGGAGGGAATTGGGCGCAAGGGGGTCGAAACGCGGATGCTCCAAAAGCTGCTGCACCCGCTCCAGAGCGTTGGACCTGGGGGCCGATGCTTCCATGGCAAACCATGCGTCAAGGATCACGGGCTTGTCTTGCCAACGCTCGTAAAACAGCGCCATCGCCTGCTCACGCTCAGCACGCTCAAGCGGCAGCAACGCCCGCAGCGCTCCCCGCGCCAGGGTCATCGAAGGGCCAGAAACCGCTGCCAACGCTTCCGCCTGAACCGTGGTGTGGCCCGCTGCAGCAAGCCAGCGCCAGGCCAATGCCGTGAGGGCACGGCCGCCCTGACCAGCCGGCCAAGCCAGGGTCCAGTCAGCCCGGGCCAACTCCAGCAGGCGACGCAGGGACGTCTGCAATTGAACGCCCATCTCCTGGGTCCATGCCCGGAAGGCTTGATCCAGCGCCAGCGGATCCACCGGGGATTGCAACGCCTCCAGTTCCGCCATGCCGGGCAGCGCCAGCAGCGCCGCCAGATCCATGCCATCACCACCGTCGTAGGCGCAGATCCGCTGATCGAGGGCCTGGATCAGCGCCGCTTCCACGGCAGGCTTCGGCTGGTTGTCAGCCCGCGCCAACAGCACCTGGCGTGCCAGGCGCTGGGCCGCATCCCAGCGGCAGAACGGGTCATCATCAGACGCCAACAGCTGCAGGCACTCCTCCAGCGGCTGCTCGAGACGCACGTGCACCGGCGCCGAGAAGCGGCGCAGCATCGAAAGGGCAGGGGGGGTGTCGCCGGGCTGGCCCTGCAGGGTGATGCTGGCGCGCTCAGCCTCCATCACCAGCAGCTGCTCCTCACCAACACGGCCTTGCTTCCCCACCAGGGCCATAGCAACCGGCAGCACCAGGGGCTGTTTGTCCGCCTGCCCCGGCGTCGGAGGCGTCGCCTGGTGCAAGTCCACCGTGAGCTCACCCGATTCGGGGTTCCACTGCCGATCAATGCTGAGTTCCGGGGTTCCTGCCTGGTGATACCAGCGCTTGAAGCGATCCAGATCAAAGCCCAGTGGCTCGCCCTGGCTGGTGGCGCCATCAGCGATCGCCTGAACAAAGTCTTCCGTCGTGGCGGCCGTGCCATCGAAACGTTGCACGTAAACCTCCATTCCCTTCATGAACCGCTCGGGTCCCAGCAGGGTGCGCAGCATGCGGATCAATTCCGCACCTTTTTCATAGATGGTTGTTGTGTAGAAGTTATCGATCGCCTGGTATTCCGCTGGCTTTACCGGGTGCGCCGTGGGGCCAGCGTCCTCACGAAATTGGGTGTTGCGCAACATCGCCACATCCTCAATGCGCTTCACCGCCTCCGAATGCAGATCTGCGGTGAAGCATTGATCACGGAAAACCGTCAGGCCTTCTTTGAGCGACAGCTGGAACCAATCCCGGCAGGTGATGCGATTTCCACTCCAGTTGTGAAAGTATTCATGGGCAATCACACTTTCGATGCGTTCAAGCTCAGCATCAGTGGCTGTTTCCGCATCAGCCAGAACAAGCTTTGAGTTGAAAATATTCAGACTCTTGTTCTCCATCGCGCCCATGTTGAAGTGACGGACGGCAACGATGTTGTATTCATCAAGGTCGTATTCAAGGTTGTAAACCGATTCATCCCACTGCATGGATCGCTTTAATGAAGCCATGGCGTGGGCCGTGAAGGGTTCATCCCCCTCCTCCACATGCAATCGCAGGGTGACTTGCCGGCCCGAAGCCGTTGTGTAGTGATCACGAATCTCTCTGAGGTCCCCGGCCACCAGGGCGAACAAATAGGAGGGCTTGGGGAAGGGGTCATCCCACGTGACCGCATGACGATCAGCGCCGACGGACTCCTCCTGAACCGCATTGCCATTGCTCAGCAGCACAGGGCAGCTGCTGCGACTGGCCTCAATTCGCACCTGCCATCGGCTCAGCACATCCGGACGATCGGGATGAAGGCTGATGCGCCGGAATCCCTCGGCCTCGCACTGGGTGCTCAGCAGACCACCACTGGCGTACAAGCCTTCGAGCGAGCTGTTGGAGTAGGGATCCAGGCGGCAACGGGTCTCGAGCACAAACGGCTGGCCCGGCACGTTGGGAATGGTGAGACGTCCGTCGGTGAAGCTGTACTCCTCTGGCGACAAAGGCACCTGGTCGATCACCAGGGATTCGATGGCCAGATCGACGCCGCACAGCACCAGAGGCTCTCCGGACCGGCGCGGATTAAGGCTGAGCCTGGATGCCACAACGACATGGTCGCTCTGGATGTTCACGTGCAGGGCGATGGCGGGGAGCTCAAACGCCCATGGCGTGTAGTCCGCCAGACGAATCGAAGCAGCAGCAGTCATGGCCTAACGACGCGAGCACGGAGTGATCCTGACGGACGGACCTCAAAACCGAGACGTTTCAGCCAAGGCGCCGGCCATGAGGCAAGCAACGGCATCAGAGCAGAGGAACAGACACAAAAAAAACGCCTGACCTCAACAGGCCAGACGTTTTCGATCGCTAGAGCCTGGGAAGATCTTATTTTTTCGAGGACTTCAACGAAGCAGCAGCTTTTTCAAAGCGTGCTTTTTCTGCAGCGGGGACTGATTTAGGACAGAACTTCAGCGCTCCGCCAACGATCATGAATCCCACATTGTTGAGAAATTGCTTCTCAGGCAAGGGGTCTTTGGTGCCGGGAAGCAAACCACCGTGCTTGCCGTAAATCACATGCAACTGACCAGCGAGAGCCACGGCCAGAGACTTGCTGAAATCGATCTTCTGCGCCCTTGCCTCACAGAAAGTGGCAATCGACATCACGCCATAGGTGTTGACCTCCATGGCTGTGGCAGGGGTGGGCTTGTCCTTGGCGGCCTGAGCCAGAGCCGTCGCCGGTGACAGCAAGGGGGCAGCCAACACGAGAGCTGCGGCAGCGAATGAACGACGAATCACCTTGGGTCCCGGCAGCGTCAAATTTTTCGAAACTTACCGCCCATGCCAAAGCCGGCCGGAGCTCAGGCGCGGTTGTTGAACTGGGCCATCAGCGCAACGGCGCCGTTCAGTCGCCCTCGATCAATCGTCTTCGATCAGTGGCAGGGGGTCGGACATTCGAATCTCATGGTGATGCTCAACGATCGAGAGATCACCGTTCTCCCAGCTGTAGATGGCGCGGTAGCGGTAGCGGTCCTGATCGACAAGGCGAATGTGCTCAAGGATGTCCCACTGCTGGTAGTGGGATTCGAGGATGGTTTCGTGCTCATCCACCTGACGCAGCCGGGTGCGCACCGGGTCTCCCGTCAAATAACCACGACTTCTTTGGAGTTGATGGCCCCACAACGTGGCTTCCATCACGCCAGTGCGCTCAAACCAGGGCTTTCGCGCAAAAAATTCGTCGGAATGCTGGTCGTTCTGGTCGGACCACCAAGTGAAGCGGTAGCGGCTCTCTCCCGCCTCGGGGTGCGCAAAGGCCTCCATCTTCAGGTTCATGTCCAAGTGGAGAACCTGGTCGTCACTGAAGGTGTATTGGCGCCGGGAACGCCACAAACCCAGATTGCGACTGAACCAGCGGCGCAGGTTGCTGTCGACCTCAATCGTTGGACGAGCAGCCACTCCGCCGGGAACGGTCAGAGGAACACGGTTTTGCGCGGAAAAGAGCGACATAGACCGCGTCGATGACGCAACGGAGTGTTCCTGTTCGTCTTAGCGCTGATGGCGGTTCAGTCAAAAACCCATAAGGTGAGCGTCGGTTTTTGCTGTCTTGCAGTCCGCGTGGTCAAGGACGGTCCCAAGACACGGCAACCGCTGAAGTTGTTGCTGGTGGCAGCGCGACATCACCTGTCGGGTCAAGACCTCCGCGGCTTGGTGCAGTTCCTTGAACGGGAGGACCTGGGATTCGAAGTGACCCTGCAGGTTGCCGATCCCTCACAGCAACCCGAACTTCTGGAATTGCACCGCCTGGTGGTGACACCAGCGCTGATCAAACTGGCGCCAAACCCCAAACAGGTGTTCGCTGGAAGCAACATCCTTCAGCAACTCAAAGGATGGGTGCCGCGCTGGAAACAGGATGGGGTGGTGAGCGGTCTTGGCCTCAGCCTCAGGCCAACCGAACTCGATGGCAGTCGAACCCAGAAGGAACTCCAGCTGGAGGATCAGCTGCTGGTGCTGCGCCAGGAGAACGAGACGCTGATCGATCGCGTCAGCGCCCAGGAACGCCTGCTACGCATGGTGGCCCACGAATTGCGTACACCGCTCACGGCAGCTGCGTTGGCCCTGCAAAGCCAGCGCCTGGGACAGATCGATATGGATCGCTTTCAGGATGTGATCACCCGACGCCTGGAGGAGATGGAGGCGTTGTCGCGGGATTTGCTCGAAGTGGGAACGACCCGCTGGGAAACATTGTTCAACCCACAACGGCTAGACCTTGCCAGCGTTTCAGCCGAAGTGATCCTGGAGCTTGAAAAGCTGTGGTTGGGCCGCAACGTTGAGATCCAAACCGACATTCCCGCTGACCTGCCCAAGGTGTTTGCCGATCAGCGCCGCATGCGCCAGGTGCTGCTGAATCTGCTCGAAAACGCCCTGAAGTACACCAACGACGGCGGGCACATCTCGCTCACGATGCTGCACCGCACCAGCCAGCGTGTGGAGGTGAGCGTTTGTGACAGCGGCCCGGGCATTCCGGAAACAGAACAGCAGCGGATTTTTCTGGATCGGGTGCGGCTGCCGCAAACCTCCGACCAAACCACCGGCTACGGCGTGGGGCTGGCGGTCTGCCGCCGCATCGTGGAAGTGCACGGCGGCAAGATCTGGGTGGTGTCGGACCCTGGCGAAGGTGCCTGCTTCACCTTCACGGTGCCGATCTGGCAAGGACAAGGTGTCGAATGGGGTCAAGCTGTCTTGACGGAGGGTCCGACCAAGCCCTAGTGTTCACAAGTGATCAGGAGCAAAGACTGCTCGCTGATTACGGCCTCGCCCCCATCGTCTAGAGGCCTAGGACACCTCCCTTTCACGGAGGCGACAGGGGTTCGAATCCCCTTGGGGGTATGACGTCATCACCAGACTTGTTCTGGTGATGATTTGAGTACAAATTGACCTCTTCTGGCACCTTCAGCTGCCAGAAGACTGGGTCATTGAAGATTCCTTCGGATTGTTTGCCCTTGCTGCTAGCTCAACCGTTTCTGCGGTGGGCTTCCTGCACAACGGCGTTGAGGTTGCTGGAGAGGTCGTCCCGCAGCCGCTCCTCGATCAGACCGATCGGCATGCCAAGGCAGCCTTGAACCGTCAGCTCATAAAGCAGCGAACTGCCATCGGGACGCTGACGAATCTGCCAGGACCCTTCAAAACGTCGAAAATCCCCTTTCACCATGCGGAACTTCAGCAGTCCGTCCTGTCGGTATTCCGTCAGCTCCAACTGAACCTGGGCTGAGAAGCGCAGCCCCAGCAGCTGCTGACTGCCCACCTGTTGAAGACGCACCGTCTGACCCTGGCGCTGAATCAGCTCACTGGTGCTGAGGTTGGGAATGAATCGGGAGAGATTCTCGTAATCCGTCAGCACATCCCAGAGCAGCTGAACGGGCAGTGAGGATTTGAGTTCAGCGGCCAGACGCCGCGTCCCCTGGGGCAGCCGCTCGATGGTCTGCTCAATCGCAGTCCCTGAATCTGCGGAGGTTTGAAGCCCTCGTCCAAACATTGTCTGGGGGAAAACCAAAAGAGACGCCGAGATGAGGGGCCGAACCTGAGGATCTTAAGGAGGTCGCCTGGATCACATCAGATTCTGTTCCGAACAGCAACCTTTTTGTGTGAAATCAAAGGCCACGCCTATAGTCGCGCCACCAATGGCAGGTGATTTCAATGCGGGTGTCCAATGCAGCGACAGAGCACTGCAATGAGGTTCTGTTCACTGTCGTGGCAAGTGGTCCCCATGTCGGCTCACAACCGTCTGTGGTTCAGACCTACACCGTTGGGATGAACCAGTTTTCCGCACTTTTCAAACGATTGGGTGCCTCTGGCGCCAAAATCTTGTCTGTGAACGGTCAGGAAGTAGAGCGACAAGCCTCTCCTGTCGCCACCACCCCGGCACCTGCCAAAAAAACCGCCACAAAAACCGCCAAGAAAGCCGTGACGTCAAGCGCCCCGAAGAAGAAGCCCCACGCCGACGTTCCGGTCAACACCTACAAGCCCAAAACACCGTTCATGGGCACGGTCACTGAGAACTACTCCCTGCTGAAGGACGGTGCGATCGGTCGTGTGCAGCACATCACCTTTGATCTGGCCGGCGGCGACCCGCAACTGAAGTACATCGAAGGTCAGAGCATCGGCATCATTCCCGAAGGGGAAGACGCCAACGGCAAGCCCCATAAGCTGCGCCTGTACTCCATCGCCAGCACCCGCCACGGCGACAACCTGGAGGGCAACACCGTCTCCCTCTGCGTTCGCCAGCTCGAGTACAAGAACGACGCCGGTGAGCAGATCTATGGCGTCTGCTCCACCTACCTTTGCGACATCGAACCCGGCACCAAGGTGAAGATCACCGGTCCGGTCGGCAAGGAGATGCTCCTGCCTGACGACGAGGACGCCAACATCATCATGTTGGCCACGGGCACCGGAATCGCTCCGATGCGCACCTACCTGCGTCGCATGTTCGAGCCCCGTGAACAGTTGGCCAACGGCTGGAAATTCCGTGGCAAAGCCTGGCTGTTCATGGGCGCACCCAAAACCGCCAACCTGCTCTACGACGAGGACTTCCTCCACTACGAGAAGGAGTACCCCGACAACTTCCGCTACACCAAGGCGATCAGCCGTGAACAGCAGAACGCCAAGGGCGGCCGGATGTACATCCAGGACCGCGTTCTGGAGCACGCTGAAGAGATCTTCGCGATGATCGAAGACCCCAAGACCCATGTGTACATGTGCGGTCTGCGCGGCATGGAGCCTGGCATCGACGAAGCCATGACCGCCGCCGCGGCCGCCAAGGGGCTCGACTGGGCCGAGCTTCGTCCCCAGCTCAAGAAGGCCGACCGCTGGCAC
>ENA-UENX01000290-UENX01000290.1-marine-metagenome-genome-assembly--contig:-NODE-290-length-25228-cov-147.508910_pt1 | contig 25228 bp, 13 predicted proteins | sample MGYA00237875_ERZ529327 | MGnify/ENA primary metagenome ERZ529327 (study PRJEB26372, sample SAMN05368347) | marine metagenome | biome: cultured habitat; feature: ocean water; material: water; isolation... | reverse complement strand
GGGCAGTGGGTGAGATGGGGGCGGAGGCTAAAGATTTGATTCCCCAGTTGCAGCAGTTGTTGATGGATGAAAATTCGGATGTTCGTGAAAAAGCAGCACGGGCAGTGGGTAAGATAGGAAAATTAAATACTCAGCAGATTTTACCAATTTTAAACGCAGCTCATAGAAACCGAGATAAAGAAGCAACACTTCGTTTTCTCGCCTACTTTGTCAGTGGTGGAGAATATGATGCCCTTACCCTAACTAAATGGTTAGGTTCACCAGAACAATATCCTTATCAAATAGATAAATTTAAGAATGAACGCCCCATTAGCCACGAAGAAGGCAAAAAAGTCTTAGAGCTTTTTGCAGAAATTTGGAAACCAAGTCAGTCCTTAGAATACTTACCTTTTGAATTGGAACGACAAATTAACATAGTAGTCGAAAAAGTAGATTGGCAACCAGAAGATCTGCCCCTACTCAAGAAACACTACAACAACCTCAAAGACGAAGACATCAACGCCAAAATAGTCGCCTTACAAGGAATACAATGGTTCTCCTACCTCTGGAAATTTCTACTCCTTCACGCCTTGACTTGGCTCATCCTCCTCTGCCTCTATGCCAAATCTCCCGAAATTCAAACCCTATTCTGGCATCCCCAGATTCGCAAAATTGCCGGACTCGGTTACATCGGTTTATTACTCACCTGGATACCATCCCTCCGCCGCCTACTCTTTTCCCCCTTCCAACCCATTCTCATCGCAGACGCTGACCTCGACAGTTTCAACCCCCAAGATTACTTTTCCGACTCCAACGTTTGTCTCCAAAATACCCACAACCTACAACCCATCAAAACCACCATTGCCAAAATCCAATCTCCCATTGTCCTCCAAGGAGAATCAGGTCTCGGCAAATCAATGTTCCTGCGGCACTGGGCGAAAACCCGCAAAAATCTAGTAGTTTACTTACCCGCCAGCAAATGTGCCCAAGGAGCGATCGCCGCCATCCAAAGCAAAATACCCATATCTCAAACAGACCCCAAATTCCTCAAAAGGCTGATTTACAATAACGCCCTCGAAATTTGTATTGACGGTCTCAACGAAGTCACCCCCGACACCCGCACAAAAATTAGTTATTTTGTCGAGAGTCACTTCCGGGGTCATATACTCCTAGCAACACAACCCCTATATTGGATCCCACCCTCAACAACCAAAACCTATGTTCTCCAACCATTGAAGCGTGAGCAAATTCGACAGTTTCTCCAGACTCGTCAATTTAACCCATCGGCAGAACCTTCAATTTCCCGGTCTGAATATGAAGAAGCTTGCGAAGAATACCTCGGAAAAACCTTCAATTCACAGAAGCAGTCAGAAGAAGAGCAGAAAACAGTACGTCGGTTACTATCAAACCCCATGGACTTAACTATTGTAGCCCAAATTCTTGCCCAGGGGAAAACCCCGGACTTGCTCAACCTGCAACAACAGCAGTATAAAGTCATGGCAGCAGAATACAAAGAGGTTAATTTTGATTCTTTTCCACTAACAGAGTTTGCCGAAACAACATATCAGATGCGTCTCAACGATGAAATCAATATTCCGTCGGAGTGGAAAAAAGAACTCCAGACCATGGAAAAATACAAAATGGTTTTGCGCCGTCAAAAGTATGTGGAAAATGACGTCGGTTCTCAATGGTATTTCCGCCATGATAAAATTCAAGAATATTTTATCGTCCAGACATTTATCGGTGAGGAAAATCAAAAATTAGAGGAACATATTGACGATCCCAGGTTTCGAGGAGTTTATCTATTATTAGCAACCCTCCTACCCTACCTAGAAGCCTGGTCACTGCGAGAGAAATTATTACAAAATGCAGCCGAAACCAAAGACCATGTTGTTAGCGACCAATTTATTCAACGCTTAAATTCTCGGTCGGAATTATCCAAAAATGGTGAGAATGTATACTTAAAGGAGTTAATAGAAGTTATGAAATTGCTTATTGCTGAGAAAAATAATAATATAAATAAGGAGTTGACAGAATTGACGAAATTGTTTATTACTGAGAAAAATAATAATATAAATATTGAAGTTAACCCTAATATTGAAGCAAACCCTAATACGAGGAATAATTCAATGACAGATAATTCTGAATCAAAATATAACTTTAGCCAAGCCAGAGTTGGTAACGTAGTCGAAACAAATAATGGCAGTATGGGTAATGTAGTCGAGAAAGCCGAAAGTGGCAGTCAAGTTGTAGGAACTCAAAATAACTATGGTTCCCAAGAAAAGCAAACCCTCGCCGAAGCCGCCGCCGAAATTCAAAAATTATTGAAACAATTAGAATTAAATAACCCCGCCGCGACAGACGCAGAAAAAGAAGCATTTGTCACCGCCTCCATTCCCCCAAACAACCGCCAACGTTTTGTCGGAGCATTGCAAGCATTAGGCAAAGAAGCCCTCAAAGAACTATTAGATAACCCTTATATTAATGTGGGAGTAGCCACTGTTGAAGGGTGGCAAAACCCTAAATAATATCATCATGACTTACAGAAATTAACCAGAGTCAGCCTGTAGGTAGTTTCTAGCATTCGCCCTCCCCCTCATGTAGTGCCCGCGAGTAATTCCTGATGATATGCGGTTGAAGAGTTATGATTAAAATTCGTGATCAGGTAAGAGCCCCAAGTGTAGAGAAGGTTGAAGCCCTACTAGAAACCAAAACTTTTTGACCACTAATTATGTGGTGAAAATAACTAGAAAAATAACATAGGTTAGTTAACAATAACAGGAGTTACGCCAACCCAATAGGGGAGAGGTTTTGCGTAACCCCTGATTTCAAGAGAAAAAGCCCCAGGCAGGCTTTTCTTCAGCTTCATTAGTTGGTGGAGCCAACACAGTTAAACCATTAGGAATACACTCTACCTCAATAGGAGTAGTGCCAATAATTTCACCATCAAGCACAACTTTTTGGGGTGGATCTGCACTAACTTTAACCCTTTTTGTACGCAAAGCAATAGTATCTTCATGTTGAGTAGGAGTTTGAAAGATAGCCGAGCCGAACATTCTGACTCCAGCATTAACAGCCTGCAGTGTATTCTTAGAAGTAATGATCATTACTTCCAATAAACCATCATTCATAATTACCTTTCCCAAACCTTGGGCTAAAAATGATGTAGGTGGAGCTGCATTAGCAATAGTAATAGCCCCAGCTTGGAAAGTTTTAGCTACACCATCAATTTCAATTTCAATATCAAAAAGTTGCTGTTCGGTGAGCTGCCGCCAACCTGCCATCATATATGCCAAAACTCCCCAACGGTTTTTAGCTTCCCGGTCTGCTCTTTCTATAGTTTCTGCTTCATATCCCACCCCTGCTAATAAAATCATAGTACGTTCATTGCAACGACCAACATCTATAACACGAGTTTTCCCTGCCAAGATTAGATCACAGGCACCTCTGATCGGCGCAATACTGGGAATGCCTAATGCCATACAAAACGCATTAGCTGTTCCCCTCGGAATTATACCCAGAGGGATATTTGTATTTACTAAAGCCCCAGCAACAGCAGAAACTGTCCCATCTCCTCCACAAGCAATAATTATATCTGCTTGTTTAGCGATCGCTAACTCCGTTAATTCTTCTGCAGTTTTTTCTGGGGTAGTTTGATGTATATCTAAATGTAGATGAGGTTCGAGAAGTGATTTAATTAATAATAAATCTTGTTGAGCATTGCCCTTACCAGATATAGGGTTAAATATGAGGTGAGCAACAGTAGTTTGAATAAAACCCTTAATAATAATTTCCGCCGTAGCAATATTGATCGCAATAGGAACATTATGCACCTGACAAAGACGCAATAATAATTTGATATCAGGTTCATAAGACTGAGAAAATAAGTAGTCCACCAAACAAATAACAGCAACCACATTACCCGTAGTTACTTCTACAGCTAATTGAGCATCTCCTCCCAAGGGGCCTGCCAAGACAGAATTTATCTCTATATCTACCTCTTGTAAAATATATTGGGCAGTGCTTTCTGTCGCTACTAATTGATAGCGAGATAGTACAATTTTATGTTTTTTGACAAATTCAACTAAGTTATCTTTTTTACTGTCATAAGCTAGTAAAGCAATAGTATTTCCCATAATTTTCATCCTAGAATTAACTGACTATAGTGCTACGGGCAATTCAAAAGTTTAAAATTAAAAATTAAAAATTAAAAGTTAAAAATAATCTCTGACAGACTGTTGTTGTTAAGCTCTAATTTTAACTTAGCTTAAATAGTAAGCATTCAGCTATCAGCTATCAGCTAGAAGGAAAAATTCATCTCCAAGAATAATTAAAAGTCCGACAGGAAATAATATACAAATATTAACCTAAAAAGTAAATTATCTTCCTCAAGTATATCCTAAATTTTCGGAGCGATCGCTACTTAATTCTCAACCTGTAAAACTAACAATTTTTTTTTAGCAGTTTGGTAATATATTTTGTAAATTTACCCATCAGAATCAGCCAATAAAAATATTGCTAATTTTAGACAAGTAGCAAATACTGTAAATTTAAAAATCCCATTCTCATCTTCAATAAATTCTATATCTTTAATCATAATTTTTATAAGTCTATAAATTGACAAAAAACCAGAATTAAAAATTAAACTTTCATACTATTTTCCCAAATTTAATCATTAATATCTAGCATAAACTTCCTGTAGCTAGTGCTTTTATTACTTGTTCTATTTTTAGTAATATTTTATCAAAATAATTGAATACAGTTTTTCTGAATATCCTAGTTTATAGCCATACTAATATAAGTAGAATTAGATCAATTATAACTCCAACTACTAAAGCCAGTATTGAAAATAGCTATCGTTGTCGTAAGTAATAAGTTAATCAACAAAAAAAATTAGCAAAGCCATAAGAAAGCAGAATCATAGTTTCATGAATTTTATATACCCGAGAACCTTTCATGATTGACATAGACTAGCTATTTTAAAATATCTATTATAGTTATCAGCAACTATGTTAGAATATTTTCAGAAAAATTTTATCGGGACATCAAATTGCCAAAAAAAACATTAAAACCAAAACATCCCTTTCTCCGCTTACTCAACTATGGAAATGCTTATAAAGCTCAAACTTGGCAAGGGGTTATCTACTCAATTTTAAATAAAATATTTGACCTAGCACCTCCAGTTTTAATCGGTGCAGCAGTAGACGTTGTAGTCAAAAAAGAAGATTCTCTAATCGCTAAATTTGGAATTCAAGATACCTTTAGCCAACTGCTAGCTTTAGCATTTTTGAGCTTAATTGTTTGGGGCTTAGAATCAATTTTTCAATATGCTTATCAACGACTTTGGCGAAATTTAGCTCAGAATATTCAGCATAATTTACGCATTGAAGCTTACAGTCATTTACAAGATTTAGAATTAGCCTACTTTGAAGAACGTAGTACAGGCAATTTAATGACAATTTTAAATGATGATATTAACCAGTTAGAAAGATTTTTAGACGTAGGGGCCAATAAAATAATTCAAGTCACAGTAACAGTAATAATTATTGGTAGTGCTTTCTTTGTTTTAGTTCCTAGCTTTGCTTTGTGGGCAGTGTTACCTATGCCTTTTATTATTTGGGCTTCAACTTGGTTTAAAAATTTTCTGGCTCCTCGTTATGCTGAAGTTCGAGAAAAAGTTAGTTTATTAAATAGTCAATTATCTAATAATCTCTCAGGAATTACCACAATAAAAAGCTTCACAGCCGAAACTTATGAAGTAGGAAGAATTACTAGAAATAGTAATGCTTATAAAAGCAAAAATACAAAGGCGATCGCTTTTTCTGCTGCTTTTGTACCCCTAATTAGAATTATAATTTTTATCGCTTTTGTAGCAACTTTATTATTAGGAGGATTAGAAGCAGTTGATGGTAGATTAGCCGTAGGTACTTATAGTATCATGGTATTTTTAACTCAACGATTATTATGGCCTTTAACTAGTTTAGGAGAAACTCTTGATTTATATCAAAGAAGCATGGCTTCCATAAATAGGGTGATGAACTTATTAGATACTCCAATTACCATTCATCCCGGAGATAAACCTTTATCTGTTGAGTTTATTAAGGGAGAATTAGAATTAGAAAATGTGACTTTTTCCTATCAGAAAAATTTTCCAACCATACAAAATATTTCCATGAAAATTCCAGCAGGAAAAACCATTGGAATTGTCGGCTCAACAGGTTCCGGAAAAAGTACTATCGTCAAATTATTACTGAGATTTTATGAAATTCAATCAGGCAAAATAACTCTTGATGGAATTGAAATAAATCAAATTAATTTACAAGATTTAAGACGTGCAATAGGTTTAGTTAGTCAGGATATATTTCTATTTCATGGAACTGTGATAGAAAATATTAGTTATGGGAGTTTTGATGCAACTTTGTCAGAGATTATTGCAGCAGCTAAAATTGCTGAAGCAGATAATTTTATTAATAAGTTACCCCAGGGTTACGATACTATTATTGGGGAAAGAGGACAAAAATTATCAGGAGGTCAAAGACAACGAATTGCTCTGGCTAGAGCAGTGTTAAAAAATCCTCCTATTTTGATACTTGATGAAGCAACTTCAGCAGTGGATAATGAAACTGAAGCAGCGATTCAAAAATCTTTAGAAAAAATCACTCAAAATCGGACAACTATTGCCATTGCCCATCGTCTTTCAACTATTAGAAATGCTGATTGTATTTATGTGATGGAACATGGCCAAATAGTAGAAGTTGGTCGTCATGAAGAACTATTAAAAAAATCAGGAACTTATTCTACTTTATGGCGCGTACAATCTGGTTTAAAATTAGTAAGCTAGTAAATTTAAGGAAGGCAGAAAGGAGAAGGCAACAATTAATAAAACACTATAAGAAAAAAACTTTTTTTCACAGTCTTATCTTAGCATGATGTCATACAAATTTCCATGTATTAATGCTATAATTAGGTAAAATTTTTAGTCATTAAGTAGTTATACAACAACAATTATTTTATTGTTAATTTAAGCGAAATTAATACTAATTATTCTTATGTTAAATTTTACCAGACTAAAATGACTAAAATGACTAAAATACAGTTTTTTTCTTCTTTTTTATTCACTGTTTTATCCTAGAGAAGCTGTATAAAAATTACCTCTCTAATCCCTAATATGACTCTAATATTTATCAATAAAACTATTTTACTCTAAATATAAATTATGATGACATTTAATAATAATCTACCCCAAAAAAATCAAAATAACTGGCAACATCAGTTAGATAAATTTGTGAAAGCTAATCAAAAAGAATTAGCAGCTTTAGCATGGGGTTTAAAACTAGAAAACGGAGAAACTGATGAAACAATTGGAATTGATTTAAAAGAAACACCAAAATTTGTATATTGTTCAAAAGCAGCCATAGAAACATTAAACCGCAACGTTGATGGTAAAATTCAGGAAATATTAGGCTTAATAGATGGTTATAAACCAGAAATAGAAGTATTAATGATTGCCATTGGTGACAGTCAAATTAAATTGGTTTACTTTCAACCAGAAATATCACCACCTAATTGTTTTGAACAATTGGGTCATAACCTTGATGCTTTATTAGAAATATTAGAAACAGGAATGAGTCAATTTATCAACCTGTAAAATAGTCATTAGTTAGTATCCAAATATCATCTTTAGAGAATCAGTTTTAATGAAGCTATAAGTTATAATTAAGAATTTCAATTCTGACTTAATTATTTTGATAAAAGGGATAGCACAACCAAATTTAAGGCAAGAAAATGAGAGAGAAGAAAAGTATATAAAAAATCAGATAGTTACACACTAATACAAATTTAATAAATATTTGCTACAGTCCCTTGAATAAGGTAGTCTGGGTAGAGACGTTGTCTGCAACGTCCCTACAAAATAAAAATCATTAACATTAACTAGTTAATAACTATGAAAAAGGTGATTCTAACTATTTTAACTACTTAATAATTAAACTTTCCCCCAAGCATAGTATTCTTTTTTTCACCCTCAGTATTCACACACAACCAAAATACCGGGTTTATTGCCCTGGTTCTTCCTTTTTAAATCACGAAACTTTCTAGATCAACCCATATTAACCAGATTTCTTCTTAAGTCCTAACTAGACATACAAACTAGAAATTCGGCTGTATATTCAGCAATTTAAATTATCCGCTTATCCTATTTTTTCACTATTTTGCTTAATCTCCTGAATTAGCTTTGATACTTTAGCAGGTTCCATTGCTACTATTTCTGGTGCTAGAACAGAAGGCCAAGCCTTTTTCAATTTAGCCATATCTGCTTGTATTTTTCCATCAATATCAGAATATTTACTCCCCATTGTATCAGCTATATTTTTGTATAGAATCTCTGCATAATCAACAAATCCTCGTGAGTCTTGATACTCAATAACTTCCACAATTTTTCCATCAAGAATTGCTGCTTCATATTCTGCTCCAGCAGTATCTAATAATTCATTAATTACCTGTAATACAAATTTTGGATTTTGACGCTTTTTACTAGGCAAATTTGAAATAGCTCCATCAATCTCTTCCATAGTTTGTTGATACATACTGTTAAATTTATTAGTATCCTTAGCACCAGCTATCACCAAATCATGTAAATTATTTAAGCTATTTTTGAATTGTTTAATACCACGATCATTTAGCTCATTTTCAATATCTATATACAATTCTTCTATAGGATGAGCAAAATGAGGTTCTGCCTCCTTTTCTTCTTGGGCTACAATTAATTCTTTGCCTACTAATAAATGCCCTTTCATTAATCCTAAATTACTCATATAGTCAATATCTTTACTTTCAGGAGAAACGGCAATACTTGGAGTCCCTAAAAACATAGAATTATTACTCACAGTTTCTTGAATATTAGGATGAAAAACTATAGCTAATAAAGTAGCAAGAAATCCCACCAAAAAATAACGTAAAATAGTGTTAATATTCATCATAATTAATAACCATCAAATTCAGTTAATAATTTGCTCAAATTTTTATGCCTGAGGCAAAACCTCAAATAAACCAATACAACCACTTTCCGCGATCGCATCTTGGTGAGGATGAAACATATATTTACCAGGGAAGGAATAGTAAAATTCGAGAATATGTCTTTCAGAAGTTCCCATAGTAACTACATCTGTTTTTTGCCATGGTTTAACAGTCATACCAGTAGGATAAACCTGGAAAAAATTTCCATGAATATGAAATGTTGCAGCAGAGTCAAACTCAATCATATTCAGTATATACAAACGCACCAGTTTATTTTGCTGTATCAGTATTGGATGGGTTTTGTAATAGTTTGGCAAACCATTAAAAGCATAAAGCTCATTTTTGCCATCATTGTTAGTATCATAACCTCCCATTACCAATACTATCTCATCAGCAGGGGGACGACCTTCGGGAGGATCGATAATAAACATACCGTACAACCCTTTGCTAATATGACGAGTCACTGGAGTAATATGGCAATGATAGAGATGAACCCCAAAAGGTCGAGCATCAAATTCATAAACTGTTGTTTTGCCATGGCGTACTGGTCGTACTCCATCTGCTTCTGCTGGATGAATACCGTGAAAGTGCATCGTATGAGCATGACCACCTTCATTCTCAAAAATAATTCGTACTCGCTCCCCTGCTGTTGCTCTCAGTGTTGGCCCAGGAACACGACCATTATAGTTCCAACTAATTAAGGATACTGCTTGATTTAGTTGTAATTTAGAATTAATTGCTTTAATCTGAAATTCCCTGATTTTGCGACCATTTTCTTCTTTGAGCATGCCATAATCAAAATCCCGCAGAGTATTCATAGGATCTAGTTCTATGGCATTTATGGCAGCCTGGGCCTTAAGTGATGACGACAATAAAGGTAGAATATGTTGAGTACTGATGCCAGCTAAAGTGACACCAGTACCAACTATTCCTAACTTTAGGAATTGCCGTCTGTTCCAAAATTCCGATTTTTCTGGCTTTGGAAGAGGAAGATTGGCCATAGCTCTCTCACAATTATTGATAATTATTTTTAATAAACTGAAAACTATTATATAGCTTATTGAAGTTTTTATCTATATTAGGTAAGTCCAAAACTTATGGAGTGCCCCTATATATGCTCTATAACTACATAATTTCCTCATTTTTCACAGATAACCACTACAATTATTATAATTGCCTAAGTCCTGTAAGCCGACATAATTAAAATACTAAATAATAATTATTATTATTGTTATCTACTTTTTTTTCAATTACAAATTGACCTGCTGAATATGGGCTAGAAAACAAAAAATTCTCCACTGATAAACTGAGTCTTAATTTAATTGAGGATAATCAGATTAAAATATAATATCATCATTAAAATTATCCCCTTCATTTTCTTCTGGTTCATCTATACCAACATGGCTATTTTTAGATTTTTGACTCTGAACATCAATAGATAAATCAGAAGACTCAGATGTTGCAGGTAAATCAGTTTTATCTGCTTGATCTATTTTATCTGGCAATTTAATTGATTTTATATCTACTATTTCTCCCTTAAAAAAATTAACTATCCGACGAGTAGCGATCGCCACAGAATCTCTTTTTCCTTCAGGATATTTTTCCTTTTCTACCAAATCATTCAAAGGTGAATTAGGCAGAGAAAAATTTGGGGTAGTTTTCTTTTCTTTCTGGGAGTTGCTCGGATAGGAAACTGGGAAATTTTCTGGTTCATCTTCGGCAATTTTATCATCATAATTAGAGTTTTCTTGCCTTAGCTTATTATTACTGTTTAGCCTTTCTCTTGGACTATGATTCGGATAAATATTTTCACGAAAACTATGCTGTTTTTGTTGAGAATTTTTTACCTCTACTTTTACTTTTACCGAAGTCTGAAAAATTTTCTCAAACGCAGCTTCAATATTAGGAATTTTATGAATAACCATTTTCTCTAAATTCTTAGAGCTAATACCAATACGCGCCAGTTCATTATTATACCCTAATAATATGACTTGTTGACTTAATAAAGCTTGTGTACTGTGTGGTTTAACTTCTGCTAGAACTTTTTCCCAAATATTCTGTAATTCTGATTCATTCTTAATCTTGTCAGTTTCTAATGAATCTGACGAAGATTTTTTTGCTGTATCATTAGTTGAAGAAGTAAAAAAATCTTCACTTTTAGGAGCAATAGGAACTTCTTTAGAAACTTCTTTTGGTTCTGAGATTTGCTGTTTTGGTTTTTCAGAAATCGGTTTTTTTGTCAGGGGTTGTGATAAATTTTTGGAAGTATTTTTAACAGAAACATTCTGACTTATATCTCTAGTTTCTTGTTTTTCCAACTGGTTAAATTTCGGTAATGCAGAAGGTAATAACCCTAATAAAGTTACCTCCAACCATAAACGAGGTTGAGTAGTATTTTTAATTTGTACTTCCGATGTTTGTAAATGCTTTTGACCAGCTAAAATAGTTCCAATATCCCAGTCTTGAGAAAATTGACAAAGCTTTTCCCAAGTAGGTTTTGTCAAGGCTACTAAATTTTTACTTGTTGGTGCTGTTTTTGCTATCAATAAATCTCGGTAAAACCCTGCCAAATTTTGCAATACAATAATTGGTTCCTTACCCCGATCCATAATTTGGCGAGTGCACTTCAATACTTTTATGGAATTATCCGCAGCGATCGCTTCTACCAGTACCATTAAATCTCGTTCCGGCACCGCCCCCACCAGATCCCAAACTCGTTCAACCGTAATTTCTCCTGCCAACAAACTCAACTGATCTAGCAAACTCTCTGCATCTCTTAACCCACCCTGAGCAATTTGAGCTATCATCTGTATCGCTTCAGTTGTAATATCAATTTTTTCCTCAATAGCAATATGATGTAAATGCTTGACCATTGCTTCAAGAGGAATTCGGCGAAAGTCAAAACGTTGGCAACGGGAAATAATAGTTGCTAAGACTCTCTGTGGATCTGTAGTAGCCAGGATAAATACTACTCCCTTTGGCGGTTCCTCCAAAGTTTTCAGTAAAGCATTGAAGGCAGACACAGACAACATGTGGACTTCATCTATCACATATACTTTATAGCGACACTGCACAGGTGCAAACTGGGATCTTTCAATTAATTCCCTAATGTTGTCCACACCAGTATTGCTAGCAGCATCAATTTCTATAACGTCCAGTGTTGACCCTTTTGTAATTCCTACACAAACATTACAAGTGCCACAGGGACTCGGTGTAGGGTGGTCATAGGACAGACAATTGAGAGATTTGGCCAAAACCCGAGCACTAGAGGTTTTGCCTGTGCCTCTAGGTCCTGTAAATAGATATGCTGGGGCGATGCGTTTGGTATGGATGGCATTAGTGAGAGTTTGGGCAATCACATCTTGACCCACTAAGTCTGCAAAGGTTTGAGGACGATATTTATGATGAAGAGGTTCGTAAGCCACAATTAGGAATAAGAATTATTTTGAATATTTAGTTTAGATAAGGTTATAACCAATACAACTTTACTAGATTTTATTCAATAGAAAGACTTTTATGTTTCTTGAGAGCTTTCGTTTCACAATTTGTATATTTTCTTTATTCATATTAAACAGTATATTTATAAATATACAGATAGTAGCTTAAATATTAAAAGTCTCTTAAAAAATCAGCTTAATTTTTACACTGAAATTAATGGAGGTATAGCTTAAATTATAGTTTTTCAATTATGAGGTATTAGAGTCTTAGAAATATTTGTATTTTGATTAACTTGGTTAAAATTTATAACTTAATTCAGCCTCTTAATTTCCATAAGAATACAAAATTTATACAAGGATTACACTGAATTAATTAATATCATAGACTAGACCATCAAGGTAATTGATATAAGTATATATATTATAAGTTATTTAGTAATTATTTTCAACCAACCTATAGTTTTTAGGAGAATCAATAGTTTCAAATACAGCATCTGATCCAGCAAATAATGTACAAAGTAAATGCTGAAAATATTGTAGTGTAGGCATCTTGCCCGCCATTTGTGTACCTCACCGACAACACCGAACCGCTGTATCTACAAGTATAATTATTAGGTATTTATTCTCAAAACATTAACTCCCTGATTTTTAAGCTTAAACTTCTGTAAATTCATCGTTAAATTATTCGTAGAGTTTATGTTAACACCTATTATTGTCGTGGAATCAAGATTAGCCCAAGTTTCTCCACCTCCAGAACCAAATTTGCTCAAAATAGAATATGTTTGGATGGGTGTATCTGGATTACTATTAATATTACTAATTATTTTGGGCATCTTTCACAAAGCAAAAATCAAAGGATTTAATAAAAAACTTAGCTTAGAAGTATTTAGAAATAAAAACCTCCAACAAAAGTATAAATTAGCTTTAGCAACCATAGCCAAAATGGAAAAAAATCCTGACCTAATCCATTCTCGGGAATTTAACTTAGATTGCTTAAGAATGCGGATGGAAGAGGAAGCTTTCAACTTTGGTATTGTGAACCAAATTAAGGAAAAAGTAAAACAGCACATTAATATAGCACTCCAGCCTAATTCAAGTATAACAGGAGAGAAAAGAAATCCGAATGATCAAAAAATTAATTCAATATTTGAGGTAGAATACAAGACTGGAGAAACAGGTAAAAACCAAATAAAAAGAGTATTATTTCGGGTCTCAATTAAACTGAAAAAGTTATCAAATCAGGTAAGTTATCAAACTATTAATCAAATTATTGATTGTTTAGAAACCTATTTGAGTCCTAATAATGACCATGATAATTGGACTCCTACTATTCAAGGTCAGATTGTACATATTGATTGGGATAAAAAGGCAAAACCAGTACCAATGTTGGTAGTAGAACAATTTAATGATGAGGTAATATTACGTACTAACAAATCTATTTTAAAAAGTCCTACTGCATTACAACCAGAACTACCCGCAGATTCAAAAAAGTATCACTAAAGAAGGCACAAACAAAAATTATAAAAGGCAAATTTCAAAGTACATAAAATCAAAAATCATTCAAACAGGATTCAAAAAAATTATCAATAAATCCCATAAAATTTACAGGTATTTGTGGATGTTTGGAAACTTCTTAAAGAGGCTTTTTTCAGAGATTATATTTGTAGTACTATAGCAGTACTTTAATATTTTTCACGGCAAAAATGCTATTAATTGCTCTTTTGGGTTAGGGGGAATACATCGCTATTACTAAAAATGATTCAAACAAAAGATAGATCATGGCATTAGTTGATTACATCTCAAAAAAATTACCTTAATTATATAAGGGTTTGAGACTATTTTGAATTTATGTTTTGCCCAAAGCACCGATAGTATTAAAATCCTTTATAGTGCTCAATGCATATAATAAACAGCTCTATTTTCAGTTTAAACAACTCAGTTAGCAACATCATAAATAGGATAATCCTGGGTCATCAGTAATAGCTATCGCCACTATAATACTTTTCTCAACCAGTTTATTAATCTACATACTAGATATTGGGACCAAAACTACCACCTTAGCTAGAAAAAACACTTAAATATAGACGGGCAAAGCTTTTGACCTCAGAAAAGTCTAAATCCTAAATCAGCAGGAGTTCTAGCTATTTTTAGAGTATCGACGTAATTATATTGTCCCGAACTCTGGCTTTAATACATTGACCAGAAAATGTTAAGTATCACTATTTCTTCTAATCCTACTATCTGCTTAATAAAATTGGTATGAAACATCACAAATTGCCATATTAATTTTTACTTCCTATTTCCACTAAAGCTGTAGGTGATTATGAACTCATCCAGGGGCTCTAAACAGCAGTTCTTTACCATGGCGCTCCTCCTTTTTTTTCAAGATTTACTTCAATCTATCTTTCCACTCGGGTAGGACTTAGGCATGTTGTATTAAATGTCCCTACTTTATTTAATAGATATCTCCGAAAAATAAATATATCGTGATATAGTAAGAAAGTATGTTATTTTAGCCTGGAAATTATAAGTAGTATATTAGAGCATATTCAGAGTCATTCTCAAGAAGCACAAAGTTTATGGGGAATTAAGTATTAATAACTATAAAAATTATTAAAATAAGCAATAAAATGACAGGAATAAAAGCAGGAGTTAGCATCAACCAAAAAGGTAATAATTATTGGAGCAGGTGGTGATAGACTACCTAAATTATCAGCATCATAGCAAATTATTTTAACCTTAACTTATTTAATAAATTTGACAACATTTTAACTACTAATAGTTCAATTTGGAGTCAGTGAAACTATTGCTAATGATATCTTTAATAACTACAGCCCAATAATTGGGTAATTGTTATTAGCAAATTTATAAGAGGTAAAAAAAACTCTAGTGACCCTAGTGGTTAATAAATTTTTAGCAAGTTTCAAAAAAATATAAGTTAATGATAGATAGCTATGGGCAAACCATAGAAAAATTAAGGGTATAAGAAAAACAAAAAATAATATTATTAAGGAAAAAAAAGTAATACAAGAAAAAGTTAGGTAATTGTGTTGCTTTCAGGTAAATATATTGTTGATATAGAAGCTGGAAAACCAGGAAAAAAAAGTAATATAATCTTTGTTTATGAAAACAAAAAAAATTGTTGAAGGACAAAAAATTACCGGAGATAAAGCTTATATGGGATCACTAGCAATAAAAACACTTAAACAAAATCCTAAAAATGAAGAATTAAGCAATCAAGAAAAGTCTGAAAATAAAGAGCTAGCATTAGAAAGAATATTTGTAGAAGATATAAGTGAGATTATTAAAAATATGCGGGACTAGCCCCAGAAAGATTGAAGCTAAATTCTAGTAAATATGCACAGATAGTAACTAAATATTTGTGGTCTGGTGAGTTTAGGAATAGGTGCATTAATTTTGTAATAATAATTTCTCTTTAATGTACAGATAAATTAGTAAAATTTATAGAGTTACTTCTATGGATAGTTTTTAATAGCAAGTATCTATAATACTGATTTTAATGGAAAAATTAACTATCTTATGGAAACTAGCGATTGCTTTTTAAAGGATAGTTATAGTGAGCGTTTGACTATTTTAGGAGAGGTCTAATAAAAATTTGTATTTATTTAAAATAATAACCAGTTTTGGCATAAGTCCCAAGCAAATTGAAAATTATTGTGAAACTTTTCGACAATTTAGCTAAAATACTAGAATTCAGGTGAAAAACTATGTTTACAACTTAGTGAGGTAATACCCATGCCATCCTTTCGAGAAAATTCGTCTGAAAATCCAACAATTACAACCCCCAGTTGGAAAATTTCCTCTGAGCTTGTCCTCTCCTTGGCCACTGGTCCAGTTTTACTAGGTCTGTTGAGTAATAAAGCTATTAATGAGTTATTATTAGAAATAGGCCTGTATAGCGAGGAAATATTTCGTGGCGATCGCCTACCAATTCTTAAATTTCCCCAAAAAAACCCATTAGATTTATAATTGTATTTAATTTTAATCTTGTCCAAGGTAAATTTTTTTTGAGCTAAAGGTAAAACCATAATAATTGTCATCCTGTTAAACTGGATGAATTTCAAAGCATCGTCATGCTATCATAATATATTTACAGCATTTTTCGGGTTTATAAACCACATCGTCACAAGCAAAACCTTATAAAGACGTTCCTGTAGTTTACTAATCATGAAAACCGCTCTCCAGAAAAGGGGGGGACTTGACAGCTCAATAAAAATTAACTATACTTGTTTAAACTTACACATATTATAGTGACATTGTAACAATATGAGTAATGATCAAAAATTATGTGAATAAGTAGCTTGAGCTTCCTCGGTATTTGAAGCCTAGGTCGTAGATAAGTTAGAGACTGCGGTCAGTGGTATTCTTTGAAACAGGAAGCCAGCTCCAAAACTTATGCAATCACGCCTTATGTAAGTTTGAGTAAGTTTAGTACAACGGAAATCAAGAAACACACTAAAATAAATCCCGTAGGGAAATATGGTGCTAAGTACAAGAGGACTTTTTGTTTCTAGCATCCTATGTCTGTAGGAAGAATAACTCAAATATCATGAAAACATGAACCAAACTACGATAAAATTGTCGGAGTGATGTAGTGTAAAAGTGTTTTTCCTCGGTAACTTCTACAAGACTTGTGCAGAACTACTATATCAAGTAGGTGTGTTTGATGTTGCGAATCACTCGTGGCCGCTCACCCCTATTTACTCCATGTATGATTTTATTCCATGTATGATTGTATATTTTGACTAAGTTTTGTTCTATTAATATGTTTGTAGATTTGTACAAACGCAGACAAAAACCCTATTAGTATAAGCTATTTTCAGACATTGGTACTATTAAATCCATAATCATGGAGATAAGAGTATCAAAAAATACATTTTTTTGATATTACCGATTAAGGAGGAACAGTCAATATGAGCTCACTACTACACTCAAAAGAAATAACCCTAGAACCAGGGTTCAAAAATCCTAAAATGACAGCTTCAGATCTGTTTCTACATAATCGAATCAAAATAGTTGAAAATTTGTGGGAATCAGTGCTCAGACAAGAGTGTGGCCAAGAATTGGTAGATATACTCCAGAAGATGCGCTCGGGTCATTCTCCAGAAGGACAAGCATCTGACTTTCTAGGTTCAGAAATTGAACAACTGATTGAAAAATTAGAACTAAAAGATGCAATTCGGGCAGCTCGAGCTTTTGCTCTATATTTTCAGCTAATTAATATTGTCGAACAACATTATGAACAAAAAATTCAACAACTAGCTTACTCTCACAATAACAGTCTAGAAAAACTAATCTCTAAAGATGATATAGCTAAAGATCATGATACCCGTTCGCTGCGGGTTGAGAGTATACCAGTGTGGAACGATAACAGAATTAAACATGAGGGAGAGGGTACATTTCATTATTTATTTCCCCTCCTACAGACCCTCAATGTACCATCACAATTAATTCAACGACTAATTAATAATTTAGATATCCGTTTAGTGTTTACAGCACACCCAACGGAAATTGTTCGTCGTACAATTAGAACAAAACAAAGACGTATCGCCAAAATTCTCCAACAGCTCGATCAAGTAAATGAAAGCCTTTCAGAATCACACGTAGATGAAGAACAAGTAAATTCTTTAGTGTCATCTTGGAAAATAGAATCCCTCAAAGAACAGTTAACAGAAGAAATTCTTTTATGGTGGCGTACAGATGAACTACATCAATTTAAACCTAGTGTCTTAGATGAAGTAGAAACTACTCTTCATTATTTTAACGAAGTCTTATTTGATGCTACTCCTGAACTACATCGTAGGTTTAAGCAAGCCTTACATAGTTCCTTTCCTTATCTGAAACCACCAAGTTACAATTTCTGTAAATTTGGTTCCTGGGTAGGATCTGACCGTGATGGAAATCCTTTTTGTACACCAGCAGTGACTTGGCAAACAGCTTGTTACCAACGTCAGATAGTATTAGAAAAATATCTTAATGCTATTGATCGCCTCAAAGAACTTTTGAGTTTATCTCTACATTGGAGTGATGTGTTACCAGAATTGTTAGATTCTCTAGACCGTGACCATATACAGATGTCAGAAGTTTACGATCAATGGGCAATTCGCTATCGGCAAGAACCTTATCGTTTGAAGTTGTCTTATATCAAAAAGCGTTTAGAAAATACTCGCGATCGCAATGCGCGTTTATATAATGGTGATGAAGTTCAAAGACAAAAAAAAGAAGTTCTTTCTCAACGACAAAAACAAGTTCTCTCTCAATATCAAGAAACAAAAAGCATTTATCACTCTAGTGCTGATTTTCTAGCTGAATTACAACTAATTCAGCGTAACCTCAAAGAAACTGGTTTAAGCTGTAGTGACTTAGAAAATCTAATCTCTCAAGTAGAAATTTTTGGTTTTAACTTAGCACGACTAGATATTCGTCAAGAGTCTTCAGTCCATGAAGCGGCGATCCAAGAGATTACTGAATATTTACAAATTCTGCCTAAATCTTATATAGAAATGTCGGAGGCAGAGCGGACTGAATGGTTATCAACAGAGTTGCCTACTCGTCGCCCCTTAATTCCCACAGAGTTACCTTTTTCTGAGAAAACCTGCGAAATAATTAATACTTTCCGAATGCTGCGAGAATTACAGCTAGAGTTTGGTGAAGAAATTTGCCAAACCTATATTATTAGTATGAGTAGGGATGTTAGCGATCTATTAGAAGTGTTGTTGTTAGCTCAAGAAGCAGGACTTTATGATCCGGCAACTGGTGCGAGTAGCATTCACGTGGTTCCTTTGTTTGAGACAGTGGAAGACTTGAGAAGTGCTCCCAGGGTAATGCACGATTTATTTAAGTTGTCCCTATATCGTGCAGGGCTTGCTGGTGGATATGATAAATTATCAAAAGAGCCAATTAATGAATTAGTTAACGAAGCTCCTTATTTGCAAGAGGTGATGTTGGGTTACTCAGATAGTAATAAAGATTCTGGGTTTTTGAGTAGTAACTGGGAAATTCATAAAGCTCAAAAAGCTTTATACAAAGTAGGGGAAGAGCATGGCATTGCTTTGCGTATCTTTCATGGACGCGGTGGTTCTGTAGGACGTGGTGGCGGTCCAGCTTATAAAGCTATTTTGGCTCAACCTGGTAAAAGCATTAGTGGGCGGATTAAAATTACTGAACAAGGAGAGGTGCTCGCCTCTAAATATTCTCTGCCTCACTTAGCAATGTTTAACTTGGAAAATGTTACTACTGCAGTAATTCAAGCTAGTTTGCTACATACAGGGTTTGATGAAATTGAAACTTGGAATCAAATTATGGAGGAGTTGGCAGTGCGATCGCGTAGCCATTACCGAAATCTGATTTATGAACAAGAAGATCTAGTAGAATTTTTCTATCAAGTTACACCAATGCCAGAAATTAGTCAACTACAAATTAGTTCCCGTCCAGCTCGGCGGAAAAATGATAAGAAGAAAACAATTTCTGGTTTAAGGGCAATTCCTTGGGTATTTAGTTGGACTCAAAGTCGCTTTCTCTTACCTGCTTGGTATGGTGTGGGAACTGCTTTACAAGAGTTTGTGGAAAAAGAACCAGAAGAACACCTAAAACTTTTGCAATACTTTTATGTAAAGTGGCCTTTCTTTACTACTGCGATTTCTAAAGTGGAGATGACTTTAGCTAAGGTGGATTTGCAAATTGCTCATTATTATGTGCGCGAATTATCCAAACCAGAAGACCGGGAACGCTTTGAGACACTGTTTGAAGAAATTACTATTGAGTATCACCTAACACGGAACTTAGTGCTACAAATTTCTGGTCATCAACGACCTTTGGATGGAGATCCAGATTTACAGCGTTCTGTACAATTACGTAATGCAACTATTATTCCTCTGGGTATGTTGCAGGTAGCTTTGCTGAAACGTCTGCGTCAGCATGATACAGGTACACCTGGTGTAATTAATTCTCGTTATAGTAAGAGTGAGTTATTACGGGGTGCTTTGTTGACTCTTAATGGTATCGCTGCTGGTATGCGAAATACAGGTTGATATGGGAATACTCTCTTCTCTATATAAGGAATAATGTTAAAGAAACTGGGTTTATCGGCTGGGGAAATAAACCCAATTTCTTGTTTAAGTGGGTAAATTCTGATTTAGTCACTGCTATGAATTTAACTTTTGAGTTTGGAGTTCTGAACTTTAAGTTCGCGCCTTCTGAGTTTGGAGTTCGTTAAACCAGTTCATCTGTTACTAAAAGTCTGATAATTTCTGTTACTTCTGCTGCCATCCGAGCATCTATTTCTACTGCTTCTCTGTCACAGTCTCCTAAAGCTTTTGCACCCCGCAAAGTCATAGCTATGGACTTAACTTTTTCCTGATATTCAAACTGAGTAAAACAAGTATAAGTAAGTTCTGTACGCTTACGACTCTTGGTATATCCAAAACCCAATTTAGATAAAATAACAGGATATTTAATACTATTTTGAATTCCCAATTTTTCTAGAGCTACATCTACATAACGAGCAGAATCTTTGCCAGTATTCCTAATCAAAGGTTGCAAATTTTTCCAAGACATTCCTGGTAGTTTTGCTGGTTCTGGCAAATGATAATACCACCCTACCATTGACATAATTCTGGTTAGGTCATAAGCAGTAACAACATTTTCTCCTGTCTGGTCTTCTGGCTTTTTAATTTCTGATACAGCACTCAATAAAACTTGATTATCTTGTACAATTTCAGGAGATATAATAAAGGGTTCTTCACCATATAAACCTTGAAATTCTGTATGATTATTACCTGTAATTTCCTTCAACCATGATTCTAAACCAACATAAGTTTGGAAGCATTTAAACATTGCAGATAAAGCGTTAGAACTACCTACCTTTTCTGCATAAGTAATCACATCTTCTACAGCTTCATTAAAGTCTATATTTTTTCCATCGCCTCGAATTTGACAGGTATTAATATCATTATTAAGAGAACTAAGAGAACAAATTATATTTAAAATTGCAATGACTTTAGTAGAACTCCAATACTGACATTTATCCAGAGAATTTCTACCTAACCAACGAGATTTAAAGAGTCCGCCAGCATTACCACCTAGGCAAATACAAGCTTCTTTAATATCAGGATGAATAAAACTAAGTGCTTGTTCATCAATTTCTGGAAGTTCACCAACATGGGGAAAAGCTTTTGCCCGTGGGGTTGCTAAACTAGACAGCATTTTTAGATGTTCTGGATAATTTTCCACCTGATTTTGATAGGGAGAATTTTGAATGCCTTTATCTAGAATAGCTAGTTTATAGCTATTAAAACCAGCTTCAGCTTTTAAGAAGTCGTTGTAATTTGTTTCTCTATCAATTGCTATTAGTAGAGTAAAGGCTTCTTTTTGACCAAAAATGCCGAAAAAATCTGCCATCATATTGATAATTTGATCGTTAATGTCTTCCATAATTTGATAGAGTGCTAAATTGGACGATTTTTACTAATATATTTAACTATAACATTTTCTAAAAATAATTTATTTTGCATGAATAAAAAGAAGAAATTTATGTAATTTACTAACCCCTAATTAGACTACAAAAAAGATTGGAGATTATTAGTATATTCCTCAATTCTGGGTTACCAATTTCAGGGCAATTTTGGTAAAGATAATCAGGACTGATATCAAATCCGGTAGCAGGAGTAATAAGTTGAATTTCTAGGGATGAGTAAGCTTTTCTCCTTACTGAAGATAAGAATTATATTACTCCGAAGCCAACGGATTTGATATTAAATAGTACTAACCATAATAGCGATCGCTCATCTAATAGTAGGCTATCATCTTCTGTTTGATTTGAAATTTTAAGTAATTCTTTTTTTGAGATGGCCACTCATAAAAAAAATATCGTTAATTCCACTAATTTATATTAGCGATCGCTGATTTTAGTTAAAATACAAACTGAGTTCGGAATGTACTTATCCAAATAGTATCATTAACATCATCATGATTAGGATTTGTAATCACAAATAAACCAGGAGTCAAAGAAATATTATCATTAATTTGAAAACGATAAATTGCCTCTATATGTATAGATGTATCATCATCTTTCAATGAATCATCATCACCACCATCAGTAACAATAGGAGGTACACCAACCATCAAACCACCCAAATTTCCTTCTATCAACAAATCTGGGAAAGCAAAATATAACATTCCATTAATAATAGTAATATCGTCTTCATCACCATTGCTAGTTTCCGGCCGCGCCCAGGTGGAACCAAACCAACCTCCTATCTCAAACTTTTCATTGACTCTCCAATGAGCTTGTAACCCAACATTATCAGCAGTTGTGGAAAGACCATCAAAGGGGTCTTGAGCTTTGAAACTACCAGTCCCATTAGTAATATCCACCCCATCCTTACCCCAATATTTACGAACATAACCCAAGGTAAATGCCAAGGTATCATTAGGTTCAATTATAAGTTGACCTAATGCACTGTAAGCCCCATTGAATGCACCCGCACCTTCAGCAGGATTTGCTGGATCGTCTGTTAAGTAAGCAACATTGACCATAAACATATCATTAAATGCGTAGCTAAAACCAAGAGCTGCATTAGCCGGACCGCGGAAACTGGTAGGGTTGCGTCGTCCAAATCTAGAAATGGTACCATCCCCTTCTTCTGCAAAGGGTGACAGAACTGTGGAAACGTCATCTAGGTCAACTCCAATAGGGCCGATGATGGCTTGGGCGCGATCGCCAATGGGAAATTGATAGAACATCAGGTCAATACCAAAATTATCATTACTATCAGCTTCATCAATGGCAGTACGAGTCATTAAAGTATTGGTAAGATCTGGCTCACTCAAATCGTAAGTATTATTAGCTTGTAGACGGGTGAATAGCAAATCTTCTCCAGTAAAGCTACTCTCAAAGTGTAACCAGGTGCGATAAGAAAAGAAAGTCTGAGTTTTGTTATTGCCAGAAGACTCTCCACGGGCATTTGCTCTTTCTCCGAGGGTATCACTTAACCAAAACAGAATTTCACCATTGAGTTTGGTTGTTGTGGAAAATTGGTTATTTTCTAGTTCTGCTGTGCGTGCTTCTAAAGAATCTATACGACCGCGCAATACTGCTAGTTCGGTTGCAAATTCTTCTTGTAAACGTTGCAATATAGCTAAGTCTTCTCTAGTCACTAGGTTACTGGTTGCTGCTGCAGTTAATTCTGTGATTCTGTCTAGGCAAGCATTTAATCCTGCAGCAAATTCAAAGCGAGTCATGGCCCGGTTGCCTTTGTAGGTTCCATTGGGATAACCTGCTATACAACCATAACGTTCTACTAATGATTGTAATGCTTGGAATGCCCAGTCTGTAGGCTGTACATCTGATAATTGAGAGACAGATGTTACCTGATCTATTGCCTCTTCTACTGCTAGCTCAGATACACTGGGAATTTCTAATGAGGGATCATCTATCGGTAGTGAACGAAATGCTTGAGAAATTTGTATTGGTCGGTTAGCCTCTGCAGGATTTGCTATAAATAATGTGATACTGAGAACACTGGGGGCATATTTGACGAATTTGTTAAAGGTAATCTTCATTAATTTTTCTATTGTATTTCTTAAGACTTAGCAATATTTACCCCTAATTAATGGAAGGGTAAAAGTCATATATTAGAGTTGTTGAAAATTAAGGAAAAAAAATACCTAAAACCTTTATCTGTTGAAGCTTAAGCGTTTTTTTAGGTCTAAAATGCTTCAAACTTTATATAGTAAGCTTTTAAGCATTTTAATTTTTCCCACACCAAACAATTCTATTCTGTATATTGATGACTGTTATCCGCTTAGCAACAGGTGACTTTTTATTGTTAACTTTTTAATTTGATAATGTCAAGTTTTAATGTCAAGTTTAAAGAACTAATTGCCTCGGAATCAATCTTTATAATCCATCTTTAGAGTATTACAGAAAAATCAAAAGTAAGAGTCAACCCCTGATATAATACACTCAGAACTTATGAAGGTGAACTATGTCAAACTTACTGTCAAAATGTGAAATTGTCAATACTATAATCAGTCATTTTTTTGATAGATATTACTTTTAAAGTATATTATAGATACTAATACTAAATTATTTTGAAGATAAATTATCATAAAAAAGTATATTTTTTTAGGATAGCTAATTTGACTAAATATCATATTTTATCGAATATTATTTAGGATTGCTATAGTAAAAATAAGAAAATAAAATATCTAAAAATATATATGACAGCTTGTCAAATTAATTTGCTGAAAATCTTTAATAATTATAAAAAAATGACTTAATTATATTTAGGAGCAAAAATATTGATTTAATCATCTTATAAATCGTAAATATTGACTAAAATTTTACGGGTCTTAAATCACAATATTGGCTCAACTAAAATCGAAAATATTAGCTATAATACAATCAAATTTTATTGAATATATGAGTCTTTAAATTCAGGATATTTATAGTAAAATTTCCAAGAAACATGTCACAAACACAGCAGAATATATGACTTTTTATGATATAGTAAATTTAAAAAAGTATGGATTAAAATTTGATGGTGTAGCTTTTTTAAAATAAGCACTAGAGCGACAACAATATATTGCCATAAATATAAATTTATTTGCCTTCTATAAACTAGGAATATCTTGATATAGAAATAGTTGATTGTATATATTTTAATTAATCAATTAACAATTATAGATTATAGGTTTTGTTGCCCAGATACTTACAAAAAACAAAATATAAAAGTGTTTAATAAATTATGCAAAATAGCTTTAAATCATAATTA
>ENA-UENX01000289-UENX01000289.1-marine-metagenome-genome-assembly--contig:-NODE-289-length-25239-cov-3.368008_pt1 | contig 25239 bp, 22 predicted proteins | sample MGYA00237875_ERZ529327 | MGnify/ENA primary metagenome ERZ529327 (study PRJEB26372, sample SAMN05368347) | marine metagenome | biome: cultured habitat; feature: ocean water; material: water; isolation... | reverse complement strand
GCAGTCCACGCCAGTTTCCTGACCATTCTGGATACCGTCTGTACAGGTAGGATCGGCCGGTTCACCATCACAGGCGGTAATTCTCACCTCATCTATATAGACATAATCTCCATTGTCACTCGCATCAGCACGGAAGCGGATCTGGGTATTGGAAGAGAAAGGCCCTGTAATGTCCACTGATTCAAAGTAGCGAATCTCGTTTTCGAATTCATCTCCCAGATTCCACTCCTCGACAGTCGTAAAGGTACTTCCACCATCAGTAGAAACTTGCAACCAGAAATCTTCGTCGGCATTATCAAAGCTTACGGTGATATAGGAGAAACGAATGTTAACTCGATTGAATCCACTTAGATTCATATTGGAGGAGGTGACAACGGAAGAGCTAGAGTTATCTCTAAGTCTTACGCAAGCTCCTGTTCCATTGACAGAAAATTCAGCATCGGATGTACTACGACGACAGTCCGATCCTCCATCTATCCAAATACCAAAATCTTCATTGAAGTCACTAAAATCCTGTTGATCAAAGCAACCGTTACACGAGATACAATCTGTACCACCACAATCAACCCCTTCTTCATCCCCATTCTGAATATTATCGCTACACGTTGGACAAGTTTCACAATCTGGGCCACAGTCAATCGAAGTTTCTGTACCGTTTTGAATTCCATCAAAACAAGTCGGACAAACCACACAGTCTGGACCGCCGCAATCTACACCGGTTTCTTGTCCGTTCTGAATGCCGTCGTCGCAAGTAGGACAAGCGCTACAAGTGGGACCACCACAGTCTACACCGGTCTCTTGTCCATTTTGTATGCCATCAAAGCAAAGTAAACACTCTTCACAGCCTATAAACTCAAGGGCTTTAGCAGCGTTTACCCGACCGTAACCCAATTCTTGTGACCAACTCCCGGAAGGCTGGCCGGTTACATTATCAGTATAGGTATATCCTCCAACTTTGTCACATGAACTCTCTAGAATCGTTCTTGCATTTGCTTCCGAAAGACTGGGATCCAGTGATAGGACTAGAGCCATTACTCCCGCTGCATTGGGGCAAGCGGAGGAAGTTCCATTGAAGCTGCTAGTGTAATCACCATCGGTGTAGCCTGCCGATCCAGAAATGTCGGTAGTATAAATTTTCACCCCAGGAGCTGCTACATCTGCACCGGTTCCAAAATCAGAACCCCACCAGGTTTCTCCATCACAAGAATTAGGGTTTTTTCTTTCCTCACACATGCTCATGGCCACAACTGCGATAGCTGGCTCATAAGAGGCCGGATAGCTGACCGCTCCATTCCCATTTCCAGCAGCGAAGAGTACAGGGGCTCCTAGGCCTCCTCTACCTGAATTCACGGCACCATCAATAGCGTCTTCGATTATATTTGATGGTGAGCCACCTCCCCAAGAATTACTCAAGATATCAGCTTGTGCAGTCTGCCAAGACCAGTTAATCGCGTTTCCAATCCACTCATTGCTCGTGACCCAACCCGATCCAGGGTCATAGGCTATCCTCACTGGAATGATCTTGCTATTGTAGGCTACTCCTGCTACGCCGATATCATTATTAGCTACAGCTGCTACGATGCCGGCACATGCCGTGCCATGCGCATCATTATTTGAGGGTGCACCGCCGCTACCTTGTTCGGTCGCATCAAATCCCAAGAGCATATTTCCAACTAAATCCGGATGAATGAGATCCACACCCTCATCCAGGATCGCAACTTTGATTGCAGGAGATCCCGTTGTGGATTCCCATGCTTGGAAAACCTTCATGTCAGATCCTGCGACACCATTATATTGGCTAGTGTTAACCCCATCATTTTGCAATGACCATTGATTATCGACAAACGGATCGCTTGTGCTCATCCGTTTCATGATGCGGAGAAAGTTTGGCTCTGCAAACTCAAATAGACCGGTCTCAAACAATGCGTTAGCAACCTCTAGCGCATTCATTTCAAAGGCCTGATCTACTTTTAGGTGGTACTGCAAAGGGACAAACTTATTCTCCTTTACGATTTTAGTCGCGTACTTTTCGATAAGGAATCGCATGGGGCCCAAATCTTCCTCTTTTTCAATCTTCACAATGATTTCATCCATTATGCCATGCAAGGTCTCATCTTCGTGCAATAAGAAATGATTGGCATACAGCACTTCATCTAGGGAATTCAATCGCTTCAGTAAAGGTAGGAGATCCTTTTTCTCAACATTTTCTGTCAATTCTATTAGCGTGAGTGTTGGTTTGGGTAGAAGTTGATCCTCGTTTATTGGAACAAGGAGCTTCTCCTCCGACAACAGTTGTCGCTGTTGCTCAAATTTTATTCCTTCTGAAAATTTGACCAGAATCTTCTTTGTAGATAATTCCAGAAAGGTTTTTCCTGCAGGGCCATAGTAATAATTCTGGGACAATCCGCTAAAAATGAAAGAGATAGAAAGCGCAAATAGTAAGAGTATTTTTTTCATACAATGGTGTTTATTAAATAGAGAATTGCTAAGGCTTCAAATATAATTTTTTTAATTATGTTGATGTAAGATAATCCCTGTTTTCTAGTATTTCTAGATCTTTTGCACTAACGACAGTTGCTCCCACCGATTACTAGTATGGGCTGGGCTGACAACTGATGCACTTAGGGTGAATTGATCTTGGTTTGTGAAGTTCGTTTAGTCCCTAGCACCATGATGAGAAAGCCAACAAGTTCTGCTTTACTACACAAGCATACAGACTGACCATTTCATGTATACTAGTGGGGTAGAAGCCTGTAAGGGTGAAATTGGTTCAGTGCTTGACCTGATTTAGGAGGGTTGAGCTAGAGCACTTGTTGATTTAGTTGATCCTTCGCAACCAGCTCGCGAAGTTTCTTCGGCGTGGAGAAGCGCTGACCATGTTTCTTCTTGAACTGATTGCAGCGCCTGACAAAGTTGTCTACGCCATAATCATGAATATACTGAATTACGCCACCTTTAAATGCGGGAAAGCCCCAACCAAAAATGCTCCCTAGGTTCGCCTCTGGGATAGACCGGATTACATTTTCTTGTAGACACCAAACCGCTTCAATGACTTGGGCGAACAGTAGTCGTTCGATGATTTCTGTGGCTTGGAAAGACTTTTTGGAGAGTGGATAATGATCGCCTAATTCTGTCCAGAATTGGGGAGCGGTGCCTTCTTCATACTGGTAAAATCCGGCTTTCTTAAATCTTCCGGTACGTTGCAACTCATCAATCATGTTTTGCAGGACAGATACAGCTGGGTGTTGGATATATTTGTTGCCGTAGTGCGCTGCGGCTTGCTGTTCGTATTTGAGAACCATACCTAGGCCTAGATCATCAGCAAGTGACAAGGCTCCCTTGGGCATCCCGGCTTGCAAACTAAGGTTTTCAATGAGTGCCGGCGGGCAGCCCTCTTGCAACAAGGTAATTCCCTCTAGGATAAAAGTATTCTGTACGCGCGCAGCATAGAATCCCCAATCATCTTTCACGATAATCGGGATTTTCTTTATAACGTTGACAAAGTCAAACGCGCGCGCAATGGTTTCTTCGCTGGTTTTAGCTCCCCGTACAATTTCCACTAAAGGAACCTGATCTGCAGGATGGAAAAAATGTAGGCCCACATAATGATCCGGTCGCAAGGAATTCTGCGCTAATTCAGTGATAGGGATAGAAACAGTGTTGGAGGCTAAGACAGAGTAATCATCCATGTAGGCTTCTGCTTCTCGGGTAACCTTTTGCTTGACCTGCGCATTTTCAAAAACGGCCTCAATCACCAGATCACAAGATTCAAACTCGCTAGGGTCTTCCGTAGTAGTGATTTTGGCAAGCATACTCTCTGCCTCCACCTTGGTAATCGTATTTTGAGCCAAGGCTTTTTGGATTCGTTCTTTGGCATACATTCGTCCTCTTTCTGCGATCAATCGAGAAACATCCTTTATAACGACTTCCAAGCCATTGAGCAGACAAGCATAGGCTATGCCTGAACCCATCTGACCAGCACCAATGATACCTACCTTCCTGGGACGAAATCTACCAAAGCCTTTGGGCCTTTTTTCTCCGTCCTTGATGGATTTATAATCAAACCAAAAGGCCTTAATCATATTTTTGCAGGCAGGACTGAGGACCAACTGGGTATAATATCGAGTTCCAATTCGGCAAGCCGTATCAAAATCTACTTTAGACCCTTCGGAAAGAATATTCAATATGGCTTGTTGAGCTGGATAATTGCGATAGGTCTCCTTAGCTAATTGAGTAGCCAGGATCCGAATTCCTTTGGCCATCTCTGGATCCTTGGCCGTTCCTCCCGGAATTCTGCCCTGATCCTGATCCCAAGGTCGACGCCCCTCCTTGGTATGCAATAGAAAGTGACGAGCTTTTTCCATCATCTCCTTCTGATCTTTAGCCAGCTCATCAATAATTCCCACCCTTAAGGCATCCTTAGGGCGATACCGAAGGCCGCTGCTCAAGATATCAAAGGCTCGCTCAATGCCTAGTAGCCACATTAATCTAATGATGCCCCCGCTTCCCGGAATCAATCCAAGCCTAACCTCTGGCAATCCGAGCTTGATCTTTGGGTTATCAATTACAATTCTATGGTGGCAACCTAAGGCTAATTCAAAGCCAGCGCCTAAAGCATCTCCATTAATGGCGGCTACCACGGGTACCCCAGGTTTTTCCAAGTCCCGTAGAAATTGTTTCAGTCCATCTGCAAACTGGAAAATTTCAGTTGCATCCTGGGCGTGGTATAGATATTCTAAATCTCCACCAGCAAGGAATCGTTTTTTTGCCGAAGTGAGTATAATGCCTCTGAGGGTACCTTTTCGTTTTTCTTGCTGCAAATGCTTCAAGACCGGGAGAAAGGCTTGCCCAATTTCATGATTGATCACGTTGTCATTCCGATCACTCATGTCGAGAATCAAGGTGACAATATTATCGGTATCCTTCTTATACTTAATCATGTTGGCTGCTTAAACTCTTTCAATTATGGTGGCTACGCCCATTCCGCCTCCGACGCAGAGGGACACGAGACCCGTTTGAAGATCACGACGTTCTAATTCATCCAGTAAGGTGCCCAAGAGCATGGCTCCTGTAGCCCCCAGCGGATGTCCCATGGCTATTGCTCCGCCATTCACATTCAATTTATCTGGGTCGATATCTAAATCTCTTTGATACTTCAAAACCACGGAAGCAAAGGCCTCATTGCATTCCCAGAGGTCTATATCTGATTTTTTCATACCTGCCAGCCGCAACACCTTTTCTGAAGCGGGCGTTGCACCAGTCAGCATGATAGTCGGATTTACACTAATACTGGTCGCAGCAACTATTCTGGCTCTAGCTTTTAGCTCTAATGATTGTCCTTTCTGTTCAGTTCCAACTAACAATAAAGCGGCTCCATCGACAATCCCGCAGCTATTTCCTGCCGTATGTACATGTTGCACCTGACTCACCATGGGAAATGCCTGTTTGGCCAAGGCATCAAAGCCATATTCTCCCATTTCAGCGAAGGATGGCGAGAGCTCTGCTAAAGCTTCTAGGTCGGTTTCTCTGCGAATGTGTTCATCTTCCTGCAACAAGGGTAGGCCATTGCGGTCGAAGATTGGGATAATTGCTTTTTTGAAGTACCCTTCGTTCCAGGCTGTTGCGGCTCTTTGATGTGAATTCAGGGCGTATCGATCTAGTGATTCTCGATCAAAGCCCTCGATGGTGGCAATCAGGTCTGCTGCGATCCCCTGCGGAACGAACTTCACACCATTGATCAATTCGGGATCGTACATCAAAGCACCCCCGTCTGATCCAATGGGAACCCTGCTCATGCTTTCAATCCCTCCAGCAACGATTAATGATTCCCATCCAGATCGTACCTTAGAGGCGGCTAGATTTACGGCTTCCAAACCGGAGGCACAGTACCGGTTGATTTGCATTCCACCTACACTTTCTGCCCAACGAGCATGGAGTAATCCTGCTTTGGCAATGTTATAGCCCTGATCATCGATAGGCGTGACACAGCCTATCAATACATCATCTACTTCTTGTGTAGGAATCTGATTTCTCTCTTTTAATGCGGTGAGGGCGGTGGCTAGAAGGTCGATAGGTTTGACCTCATATAGTGCTCCGGAAGATTTTCCTTTACCTCTCGGGGTCCTTAGGGCATCAAAAATATAAGCTTCACTCATTCGTAGCTTGCTGAAGATTTTTTTGGGATCCTAAAATTTGGAAATAACAATATCTCTAGACTTGCAAAGTTAGGGTTCTACGGGAGAAATTGTGGCTTTTCGAGCATTAATTTAGTTGCTAAAGTTGGGAAATCGTATAGCAATGAAGGCCTTAAATTCGTTCATATTAGCAGGATCAGTGGCTGGAAGCTGTTGCTCCCGTGAGTATTAAGACTTTTTTTAATTAATACTTCTTTGTCATCAAAAAGCCTTTGTGTAAAAATCAGTGGAATTATTGTCGCATTACCTAAAAGTGTAGGAAAAATTAGTTCTGAAGTTTTTTATTTTTGCCCTCAATGAATTTACCATTACGGATCGCGCGCAGGTATCTCTTTGCTAAGAAGTCTACCAACGCAATCAACATCATTACTGGTATTGCAGTTTTTGGACTATCAGTCGGTAGTGCGGCATTGATCTTGGTATTGTCCGTGTTCAATGGCTTTGAGGATCTGCTAGTCGGAATGTATAGTAATTTCGATCCAGACATCAAAGTGAGTCCAGCACAAGGAAAGACTTTTACCGTTTCCGATAGCTTGCTACAAGAGATCTATGAGATTGATGGCGTAGAACAAATCTCTCAGACTTTGGAAGAGGTCGCATTCTTCGAGTATAAGGACAAACAAAGTTTCGGGACCATCAAAGGTGTTGAGGACAATTACGGGTATGTGATCAATATTGACTCTACCATGCGCGAGGGGGCCTTCAAGACGCAGCAAGGTCCGCAAGATATGGCAGTTATCGGATTCAGTATGCGCAATGCACTAGCTGTCAATCTGGATGACCTCTTTGCTACCATTAGCGTCCATATGCCAAAAAGAAATCCCGGTATTTTTGAAAAACCTTTCGTCTCCAAAGTGTTACACCCAGGAGGAGTGTTCCTCGTTCAACAAGATTTCGAGAAAAAGTATGTGCTGACCAATCTGAAGTTTGTCCAGCGTCTGCTTGAATTGCGCAATAAGGTTAGTGCCTTGGAGATAAAGATCTATCCTGGCTTTGTTGATGATGACATCATCAAACAAATCAAGGAGAAGTTGGGAGATACCTATTTGGTTCAGAATCGATACGAGCAAGAAGAAAGCTTTTTTAAGTTAATGAAAGTAGAAAAGTGGTTGAGTTATGCCATTGTGGGTTTAATGATGTTGCTAATTGCATTTAACTTAATTGGGGCCCTTTGGATGATCGTCCTAGATAAACGCAAAGACATTGCCATCTTGAAATCTATGGGAATGCAAGACCAAGGTATCGTCAGGGTCTTTCTTTTCCAAGGTATGCTTTTGAGTTTGCTAGGAATGGTTTCTGGGGTACTGTTGGCTTTGGCCATTTATGGCTTACAGAAAACGGTTGGTATTGTTACCATACCAGGTAATATGTCTCTAGAGGCCTATCCCATTAGCATTCGCTTCTCCGACTTTTTAATCGTTGCCATGACGGTGGTTTTCATCGGACTACTAGCAAGCTTCCCGCCGGCTTTACGAGCTAGAAGAGTGCCTGCATTGATTAGGGAAGAGTAGGCATTAGACAAGAAATTTATAGATTTGTGCTTGGTCTTTAAGCGGGTGTGGTAGAAGATTTAAGTGATCGACCAACAATCAACATTGACAGATAATTAGATAATATCAAGTGAGTAGATGGAAGAATGGGAACTGGATTTTGAATGGCTGAGAATACGACACTTCATACAAAAGCGTTTCGGTAAGTCCCAATTACCAGATCTAAATGCGATCTTGTTCATCATCGGCATGCAGGAATTAGGTAGATGGCAGGCAAGCTTTACCAAAGAAGAAAAGCAAGATCTTATGCATATTGCCATTTGCCGATTGCTAAGCTATCAAGGGTATTATGCTTTCAAGGGGAGAGATGCAGATGGATGGCCGCATTGGGAGTTATTAAAACCTGTAAAGGCACAAGGTATGGAAAGCCAGGAAGGCCTCCTAAAAGCAAATGTCATTAGATACTTTAAGGAATGGGAGGCGGAAAATGGAGCTTTGGAGGAAGAATAGCAACCACCAGGATTGTCAAATAGCAAAATAGACCTCGGTCTAGTCCTTAAACGATACAATTATGAAACGAATTCTGTTTGTTGCGGTGCTAGCCGCTCTGCTTAGTGCTTGTTCCACGGATGATCACACTTATGCTGAGATCACAACCGATTATGGAACAATGAAGGTGATGTTATATAATACTACTCCTAAGCACCGAGATAACTTCATCAAGTTGGCAAAGGAAGGATACTATGATGGTCTTTTGTTCCATCGAGTGATCAACGGCTTTATGATTCAAGGGGGAGATCCTGATTCCAAGAATGCAGCCCCCGGCCAGCAATTGGGAATGGGTGGACCTGGCTATCAGGTAGATCCTGAAATTGGAGCACCTCCCCTGAAAGGAGCTTTAGCTGCAGCCCAAGCCCCTAATCCCCAGAAGCGCTCTTCTGGCTCCCAGTTCTACATTGTGCAGGGACAACCACTAACGGATGATGCCTTGAATGCCATGGAAAACCGAAAGGGTATCAAGTATTCGGACGCGCAACGCCAGTTGTACAAAGAAATCGGTGGTACTCCTTTTTTGGATAATGATTATACGGTATTTGGTGAGATAGTAGAGGGTATAGAAATTATTGATAAAATCGCAACGGTTCCAACTGGCGACGCTGATCGGCCTGTGGAAGATGTACGGATGACGGTTAAAATTTTGTAAAAAGATTGGAATGTTTGTAGTGAGAAGTTTGAAATTAGGTCTTTATCTCCTGGCAGCCCTATTGATAGCTGCGTGTTCCAGGCCGATTGCTAATTTTACCATTCAAGGAGAGACCACGGCTCCCAGCAAGATCTCCTTTGAGAATATGTCGGAAAAGGCAGATTCCTTCTATTGGGATTTTGGAGATGGCAACACCTCCTCAGATTCTTCGCCCGTACATCGCTACCGAACTTCCGGTAATTATGTGGTGAGCTTAAAGGCGATGAAGGAAGGGAAAACGAAAGGAAGAGTAAAAGAAGAACGTTTGGTGATTGATGCTCCAACGGAGTGCCTCGTTGAGATTGAGACGCCCTATGGGGATATGCTCCTTCGTCTGTATGATGACACGCCAAAGCATCAAGAGAATTTCCAGAAATTAGCCCAAGAAGGATTTTTCGATAGCTTGCTTTTTCATCGGGTAATTGATGGCTTCATGATCCAAGGTGGGGATCCAAACTCCAAAAATGCAAGACCTGGGGCAGGACTGGGCTCTGGAGGTCCGGGCTATACCATACCTGCAGAATTTGTAGACACTTTGATTCATCTCAAGGGGCGCCTAGCTGCAGCAAGACAAGGAGACCGTGTGAATCCAAAAAAGAATTCTTCGGGTTCTCAATTCTATATCGTTCATGGTAGAACCTTTACGGATCAAGAGCTTAACCGCCTCGAGGCTCAGAATGGGCAGCGGTACTCACCTGATCAGCGCGAAGCCTACAAGACGATAGGTGGAGCTCCATTCCTGGATGGCAATTACACGATATTCGGGGAGATAGTGGAAGGCCTAGATGTAATTGATAAGATAGCCAAGGTGAAAAAAGACGGACGGGATCGTCCGCTAGAAAATGTGTGGATGGTGGTACACTTTATCAATTAGAGTGAGTTGGTAAAGACAGTTAACTTTTTGCAGTATAGATAAGCATGTGAGTCCTATAACAAACAAACAATGGCTAAAAACTTAATATTAGGAATCGACGTAGGTGGTTCGGGAATCAAAGGGGGTTTGGTAGATGTGAAGAAAGGAGAGATGGTTTCCGAGCGATATAGGTTAGCAACCCCGCAACCAGCGGTGCCTGAGGCAATGGCTGAAACTTTTGCTGCCGTTGTCAAGCATTTTGACTATAAGGGATCTATAGGTTGTGGATTTCCGGCTATCATCAAGAATGGCGTAGCCAAAAGTGCAGCCAATATTGACAAAAGTTGGATCAATACAGATGCCGCAAGCCTATTTTCGAAAGCCAGTAAGTGCAAAGTAAATGTCGTAAATGATGCTGACGCTGCTGGTTTGGCTTCCTCTTACTTTGGCTTGGGGAAAGGTAAAAAAGGCGTAGTGCTATTTCTCACCATAGGATCAGGCATCGGATCCGCTCTTTTTCTAAATGGGAAACTGGTGCCCAATACAGAGCTAGGACACTTGTTCTTACAAGGACAGGATGAAATTGCGGAACGCTTTGCCGCAGATTCTGCCAGAAAGCGAGAAAGCCTCTCGTGGCTCGATTGGGGCGCGCGATTTAACGTTTACCTACATCATGTAGATCGTCTTTTTTCTCCAGACTTGATTATTCTTGGGGGAGGAGCTAGTAAGCATTTCGAAAAGTATAGTCCCAACCTAGACCTAGCAACGGAAGTGAAACCCTCCATCATGCAAAACATGGCAGGGATCATCGGAGCCGCGGTCTGTGCTCTCGATATGGATGAGGACAAAAAAAAGGATAAGAAGAAAAAGAAGTAAGCACTACTTATACGAGAAGTCCGCTAGTCCGCTGCTTACATCCCTAGGTATACCTTAACCTGAGAGTGGATAGCCTCTTCCTTGGTCAGTTCTGGATATACTGTGAAGAGCGTATCGTGGTTCATGAAGTCATCCACCAAAGCATCGCCCAATCTATACTTGGCCTCTTGATCTCTTCCTAGGAAGAATAAGCAGGCAATCTGGCCATAAACTAGGCTGGTGTCGTAAGACTGCTCCATGGCTTCTTCCATCAATGTAAGGGCCTCCAAGCCAAGATCCATTTTCAGGAGATATTGACAATACTTAATCCAGCAATGTGTCTGTTCTGGAGCTAAGCTGATGGCCTTCTGGAAGTTAGTTTTGGCAGCATTGTACTTATTCAGGTGAAAATAAGTCTCACCTAGCGCCAAATAGTAATCTTCCTGTAGATCTTCAATGTGGATCGCTTTCTGAAAAGCTTTTAATGCTTCCTTATAACAGCCTTGGGCAGAATAACAAGTGCCCAGGTGGAAGTATACTTCGTCGTTTAAGGTATCTAATTGCAAGGCTTTCAAGAAGAAAGCCCAGGCTTCGTCAAGGTTCCCAAGCTCCTTATAGCACTGGCCAATTCTGAGTAAACTTTCACTCTCCGCTTCAAAATGCTCGATCATTTCTAAGTATCCGTCGAGCGCTCTCTGATACTTTTTCATTTCGAAGCATAAGTCCGAGAAATCTCGATAGGCATACTCAAATTTGTTGTCGATAATGAAGGCATACTCGTAAGCCTCGATGGCCGCTTCGTAGTTACCAAGGTAAGCATTGGTATGGCCTAGATTGTACCAGGCTAGGGCAGAGTACGGATCCTGATCTATTACCCATTCATGGAGTGCCACGCTATTCTCATACTGCTTGGAGAGTTCAACAGCCAACCAAATCCGATCTAAAGCTTCTCGATTCTTTGGGTTTTCCTTCAAAGCAGATTCAAGAATGTAATACATCAATTCATACTCTTCCTTATGTTGGTATACCAAGGATTCTGCCAATAGAATCTCACTCATTTCTTCAGCACTACGGATAAGATTGAGCTTTGAGGTCTCCAACAGTTCCATAGCCTCCTGCGTCCGATCTAAATAGGTCAGAGCCTCGGCTTCTAGAATTTTAATTTCAAGTGAATTGGGCGCGTATATGGTGGCAATGTTAAGGGCTTCAAGAGCTTGATGTTCTTGTTGGACCTCCAACAAAAGATGGGCTTTTCTAGTATAAAATTCAGCTGAAAACTGATAGTGAGCAATAGCCAAATCAGCTACCTCAAGGGCACGGTCCACCTGTTCATCCTCCTCATAGTAGTTAATCAATTCGTGGTAGGCCTGTGGATCGAGAAATTTATTGAAACCTGATTGAGCCGTAGCTTCATAAGCAGCAACCAATTCAGCTAGGGCTTGGCTATATTTTCTGTTCATAGGACAAAGTTGAAGTGTTCATTCCTTTGTACGTGCAATATACGTAAAAAGGTACCATATATGCCTCTCCATGTTTGTAGCGGTCCGGTTTTGACAGGAGCGGTACTTAATTTAGAGGGAGTGGTTTGGTTAAGTCTGTAAACCATTAATAACGAACACTTTATGTTTTTTCTCTATTTGATTAATAGTCTTATTTGTTAAAATTTTATACGCACCTTGAGGATAAGGGTTGCATACCCATTTTCAAAACCTTTACTTTTTTGAAAACAGTGGATTGGAAGACCTTTTTTGGCATAAAAAAACCGGTTGACAGGAATTGTCAACCGGTGCTGTATAAAAAGGAAAAATATTAGGTCAAGTACTAAAAGTTGTATCGTCCTTACCCCCCAAATCGTCTACCTCTCCGTCTGCGAATTTCTTCGAGTAAATACTGTTTGAATTCAGCATTTGCCTTCTGTAGGAGAAGAATTTGCCGTGGGCTGATCACCTCCTTAAAACGGGTGAAATAATTCTTCTTTAAAGCCAATAATTCCTCTTCCTGTCTCAAACGCTTTTCTATGGCTTCCTCAGCGTCGGCTTCAGACATAGCATCAATGGGTATACGATTGCGGTACTTCTGTTTAATGCTTCGCTCTGCCTTTTCATATTCAGTATGGATAGGCCAGAAGCCTTGTGCTTGCCTTGGGGTTAGTTCCATTCGTTTGGTGATGAAGGCAACTTTTTCCGCTTCAACGCGCTCGCGCTTTGTATTCTGTCCAACCAGTGTCATACTGATGGAGAGGGTTAACAAAAGACTCAGTCCCCACTTGAAAAATCTATTCTTCATATCGTCTGCATTTTTACTTTGTCGGATGTTATTTTACTCTTTGAAAGATTCAGATTCCCATAGCTCCTCAAAATCCTCATCGTCCATCTCCTGCAGTAGTTCTTCTAAATTATCCTCAGTCACAGGTTCTTCCGCTTCTTCTAGAAAGGTCTCCGCATACATATCGATCAAGACATCGGTCTCGAAGTCATCTATATTTGCCATGACATAGGCTTCCAAGTCATCATCATTTAATGCCATTTCAGTACCCAATTGATCTAAGGTACTATCCGGTTGGCTATACCAAATACCTGCGGCTATAAGCAGGGCAATGGTGGCTAGGGCGAATGCCGGCTTGGGTTGGAGTACCGTTTGCAGATTTTGTACAAAGGTTTGCCACCAGACGGCCGGCCCATTAAGCTTTTTCTGCTTAGCTTCCACTTGAATTTCCTGCATCACGACCTGCTGCAAATCCCTGAAATATCTTGGTGGCACTTCAAAGCCAGTTCCAGACTGCTCTTCCTTGAATTTGACTAACTCAGGAGCAATGTCCTTTAATTCATTTAGTATGTTTTCTCTTTCGCTCATGGCGCAAAAATTATCCGTTTTGATAGTTGGTTCTTCATCTTCTATTGTACTATTACCTGGCCTTTAAAGCCTTTTCTATTTTTTTCACCGCATGGTGATAAGATGCTTTCAATCCTCCGACAGAGGTTTCCAATACTTCTGACATTTGCTGATAGCTCATTTCTTCGAAGTAGCGCAATTGAAAAACCACTCTTTGTTTTTGTGGCAACAAGCACAATGCTTTCTGCAGGGCCAGTTGAATTTCATTGCCGTCGAAGTACACATCAGCTTTGAGTTTCTCCCCTAAAAGCAAGGCTTCGTTATCTAGGGAATCGGTGCCGGTTTTTTTCTTTTTGTTCAAAAAAGTAATGGATTCATTGGTGGCAATGCGGTACAACCAAGTATAAAGGGATGAATTTCCTTGAAAGCGCTGGATCCCCCGAAATACTTTGATCAAGCAGTTCTGGATTACATCATTGGCATCCTCATGATCAATCACTAATTTCCGAATGTGCCAATACAGGCGCTCTTGGTATTTATCCAGAAGCAGCTTAAACCCACGTTCTTGTTCGCCTTCCCGCTGGATTAAGTTGAGAATCTGTTCATCCTTGATATCTGCTACCGCTGTTTGCAAATTCTACGATTTGTTACTTTGACTAGATTTTAGGTGGAGGGTTTAATCGGCAGAATAATTTTTTTTCTCTGAATCAATCAGGAAGGTTTCATCTAAGCGATCTAGTTCCAAAACTGTCGCCCCATCTCGAGCAAAATACATGGGTGCAAATTTTCTGTCTGAAAGAATTTCAGCACAGGTATAAGAACTATTCACATGGACACTCTGTGAGAAGGTTTCATCGAAACCTTGGATCAGGACGATGATTTCGGTCTCTAGCTTCTTGATTTCGCTGGTATTCTTTTTGTACAGTGGGCTCTCCTCAGTAATTGGATGAACCAAGGTCCAATTGAGGGGAAAAAGATTGACGCTGTCTCTTTCCAGTGCCAATTGCTGGAACTGTCTCTTTTTTCCCGTAGGTGTATGTTCGAGCCAAGTCATAGTGACTTGCGCTTTTAAGTTGATAATCTTGTTATTCCTTAAATTGACAATACGGAACTGGAAACTATTTCCATCGCGATAAGGCGTGATGATAGCATTTTGACTGAACTTGATTTTAGCTCTGGGTTTAGCAAATCGTGCAAAGAGAATCCCGGTCGCTAAGGCAAAAGCCAGAAGTCCAGTAAAAGCATCGAAAGAGGCCAATAAATCGGCTCCAAAGGTCTGGGGGGTGATACCTCCATAACCCACGGTAGTAAAGGTCTGAATGCTAAAGAAGAAGGCATGCGTGAATTGCTCGAATTCGTTCTTATTCGCCATCCCGCTCAAGGACTGCGGTCCCATCATCCAAAAAATAAAAGCAAAGCAGGCGTTGATCAGTCCATAAAATAGGGTTACCAAACTCAGGAAACGTGACCAGGACATCTCCACAAGATTTTGGTAGATCGTCCAGACTGTATGCCCCTCTCTGATGATATTGAAGGATCCATCCTTATTGATCAGTCGTCCACCCCCAGTCATGATTTTATCCCCAAGGCCTAGATCATTGACCGAGGTAGGTGGTGGAGTGCTATTCCGCAACAATGAATTAGTGAAATCTGTTAGCTTCATGATCGCGACTAAATCTTTACGCAATTTTGCTACAAGGGGAGTTGAAATTCCTCTTTCCCCAAGATAAAAAAATCATTTGTTATGCTACTTTTGCCACTCAAACACAAACAGTTTGCAAGAATCATCTACTAGCCCACGGATCGAACTAAGACACTGGTTGTTACTCCTATTTCTCAGTGTCATTTGGGGAACCTCCTATATTCTCATTAAGAAGGCCGTAAATGTCTATACGCCCATGCAAGTAGGGAGCTTACGGCTCAGCATCTCTGCCCTCTTTTGCCTGGTTTTCGTCTGGTATCAGTGGAAAGCCATTCCTTGGAATCGCTTGAAAGTCCTATTACTGGTCGGTATTACTGGAACGGGAATTCCTTCCTTTTTGTTTCCACTCGCCCAAACCAACATGAGTAGTTCCCTTGCTGGTATACTGAATTCCCTCACACCATTATTCACCTTGATTTTAGGTATGCTACTGTTTCGGACCAAGTTTGCCTGGGCCAAAACACTTGGTGTTACAATTGGATTGCTGGGGGCAGCAAGTCTTTTTCTCTTTGGAGAGAAAGCCGGTTTTGAAGGGAGCGTGGCGTATGGTTTACTCATCGTTCTTGCGACTATCTGCTATGCTACCAGTACCAACTTGGTTGGGTTTTACCTGCGAGACGTAAACTCTATCATCATTAGTGCCATTTCATTCGTAATGGTAGGTCTTCCTGCTATGGCTTATTTGTTTACCACGGGTTTCAGCACCACCTTACTGGAACATCCACAAGGATGGGAGGCATTGGGTTACATCAGTATTCTAGCTGTGATTAGTACGGTGCTGGCTTCCATCTTGTTCTTTAAACTGGTCCAGATAACAACGCCCGTTTTTGCTTCGATGATCAGCTATATCGTTCCCATAGTGGCTCTGCTTTGGGGAGTTTTGGATGGGGAAGTCATCACCTTGGCCCACTTTTCTGGGATGGGGCTAATTTTGGTCGGTGTGTATCTGAGCAGGAAGAGTTAACATCAAACTAGGCTTCCTTCCCTAGGATCTGATTCAAGATTTTTAAACTGATTAGGTAGGTGGGTTTTACACCGTCAACTCCCAAGCTGCCCGATGCTAAAGTTGCTCCAGTAATCAGCGGGTTATCTGAGGCATAATAGGCATAGCGCACGGATACATTTGGCGTAATTCCCCCTTTGCGAATCTTGGTAGCTGCCTGGATAGCCTTCTGGTAGTGGGCTCCTTCCATTTCAAGGCCAATCGCATGCCAAGAGGAAAGGTGGAAATAGCGAAGTATATCTTTGTTTTGTAAACTGGTGCCGAGCACACTGATCATGGGACCTTCAAATACTCGGAGTCCGAATCCTTCAAAATCTTCTTTACTGAGTTCATTGTCAAAAGGATAATTATCTGCGGTGCCTTCGAAAACATGGGCGGTGGGTACCATGATGTCTCCTTTATCCCCTTCCAATATTCCTGCTTTCCCCATCACTGAGATAGAGGAGATGTTGATGGGCGTCTTCTTTTCTCCTTCTTCGAATGGTTTGAGCAATTCATCCATGGTTTCGTAAGCCTGTTCCCCAAAAGCATAGTCCATCACAAGGATAACGGGTTGCTCTTCACCAACTTTGTCTGCATTCCAGTGAAGGGCAGGGGATCGAGGGATCTTACTCATTTTCGTGGTATCAAAAAGCTGAACGGTGATGTTAGTTCCGCTGGTATCCTCGATTTCCACCATACCGTTGCCCAATGCCAGTTTCTTAACTTTCTTCCTCATCTGCCCATTATTGCTCAGACTTAAATCGCGCGCGATGTCATCTAGGTCATCCTTGAGTCGATCTAGTGCTGCCGGAGCGAAGAGGCTGTTCATAATGCTGTGAGGGTTAGCACTAATGATATGGATCGGACGATCCAAAAGCTTTAGTTCCTTCAGTTTGGACTTAATGTTTTGCGCCCAGGACTCTCCATAAATGTGGTGCCCTACCTTTTCCCGAAGGGAAGAGGAAAAGGAGATTTCTCGGTCTTCCTTGTGCTGGGCCTCGTCAAAGGAAAGTTTGCCAAGCCAGTAGGTGATGTGGAAAATGCTATTGACCTCCTCGCTATTAGAAAATCGTTCGCAGGCCGCAAGAGTATCCTCGTAGGTGCGACCCAACATGGTACTGAGATAGGTATAGGCTACTTCCTGATTAAATTCCTCTCCTCGTTTATCCAACTCTACGATCCGTTCTAACATTTCCCATTCTCTTTTCTTTCTTCCCTTATGATCCTGGCTATTGAGACGAATCTTCTCGGCCATGATATACATAAAGGTGAGGTGGGTCAAAACGTCATAGATATCGGAACGGCCCCTAGTCATTTCGATGTACATCTGATCCTTGTCGATGCGGTAACAATTTCGGCGGCGTTTTGGCGGGACGATCGGTTGGAAGGAACTGTTTTCAAAACCCTCTCTGGAAATCAATCGCACAAATCTACATTCTTCAATCCCACGCGGCAGCCTTTGGAAGATATACAGTAAACCATCTAATTCTACTCGTTCCGGGTCATTTAAATCCCCATAGATTTCTGGAGATAATTGCTCTAAGGAACTAATCATGGCTTCACCGGATACGCCTAGAGGTTTGTAGTTTCCTCTGATAAACAAGTGGCGCATGGCGATGTAAAGTCTTTCAATAGCAGCTCTGGATTCTTGGGCGCGAGTGCGAGGTTTATTGAGATGAGTCATTCGATATTTTGAAGCCTAAAATTAGGAAAAGGAAATAGGAATCCGAGGACTCTGGCTCTTTTTTACAAGAATTGCCTAAAACAAGAGGGGCTTGGAACCTACTAGCTAGGTCCAAGCCCCTCGATTTTACTGTGGTTTAGTTTTAGAGGGATTGGGATCTAAATCCCAATGGCCAGGTTTAGCGGCCGCTGGTAATTTCCTTTTCAGCCATTACTAGATCGAAGGTAACCCGGCGGTTCTTTGACCTACCCTTCGCAGTCGAATTGGAAGCGATAGGGTCAGATTCGCCGAAGCCTTTGTAGGATAATCTACGGGCACTGATACCTTTCACGCTGAAGTACTGCATGCAGGCAAAGGCCCGATTTTCCGATAGCTTTCGATTAGCGACTTTGTCACCACGATCATCGGTATATCCTTTAATCATTAGATTATACTGAGGGAATCTTTCTAAGATTTCTACGATTTTGTCCAAGGTCTCGTGAGAGCTAGATTTAAGGACATATTTTGCGGTTTCAAATTGGACACTTTCAGTGGCTGTTTCCAAGGTCTCAACTTCCTTGGCCGAGATTTCTGGGCAGCCATTGTTGTTCAAGGTCCCTAATACATCCGGACAATCATCTTTAAGATCTACAATACCGTCTCCATCAGTATCTGGGCAGCCGTCCATATCCTTTAGGCCCGCTACATTTGGGCACTTATCATCTTTGTCAAGAATACCGTCTTCATCTGTATCAGGGTAGGGGCAACCTTCGTTGTCAACTGGCCCTGCAATTTTAGGGCAGGGATCATTTTCATCTTCAACTCCATCGGAATCTGCGTCGAAGATCGGGCATCCAGAGCGTTCTCTAAGACCGGATAGATCAGGGCATTCATCATAGGGATCTAAAACCCCATCTCCATCTGTATCAGGACAACCACCGTACAGAGCAATTCCAGCTAACCCTGGACAATTATCTTGAGCATCCGCTATTCCGTCCATATCTGTGTCCGGACAGCCGTTTAAACTTGGGATTCCATAATCTTCTGGACATTCATCCTGAGCATCTGCTACACCATCCTTATCCGTATCTCGCTTACTCATTCTGTAATTCAGGTTTAAACCGCCGATTCCGTACCAGTCATTCTTATCTGGGTTTCCGGACATGCTCACGCCGTCTAGGTAGTCGCTGAAACTAATTCGGAAGCCGTATTCAAACCCGAGCGTCCATTGAGGATTCAGGTCCATTTTTACACCAGCACCTACGGGAACTATTAGTCGGAAAGTAGAAACGTCCTCGGCCTGATCCATCGCAATCATCTCGTTATTGCTACCGCTACCATTACCGAAGTCTACATTGGGATCAAAGTAGGTTAAGCCTAAACCACCCATTATGTAAGGGGAAAAGACCTTTTTGAATTCCTCGCCTTTGAAACGCTTGTGCCCTAAAAGATCCCACTCGGCCATAGCTGAGAATTCATGGATAGGGGTAGAGGAGCTAAAGCCCCGACTGCTCAATCGTTCGAAGTTTCGGTCTTCTCCAGTTAAGGTACCGGTGTAGTACCCAAGTCGAACGCCAAAGGTCTTGTTCACAATTTTGGTAGCCTGCAATCCTAGGGCGAATTTAGTCTCTTTGAATGTAGAGAAGTCAGGATCAATCAGGTCACCGCCAATGTTTGACCCACCTAGTAATAAGCCAAACTCCCATTCGTGTTCTTGCGCGTTGACAGTTGCTATAATTCCAATGAAGAGTAAGAGAGAGAAAAGATGCTTCATGGTTTTGTGTTTTAAAAAGAGGTTTAGTTCTATATGTTTAAATGTGTTCTTATGCATTGGGGTACCAGGCCAGATCACAAGAACTGACAGGTGTCGAGTGGTAGCATAGCAGTAATAGCAATGCCATGTAGGCCAATGGTGTTACTTAGTGTTGTGCAGGAATAGTTTGTGGAAGTACGGTACTGGGATGGAGGTGAATTGGAATAGGCTTAATTGAAGGAAGGGATCAAAATAATGCAAAATCCCTCCAGTTGGATTAGGTGTATATGCAATTGAACGGACGGTAGTCCTGCAAGTTGCAAATAAAATAGAAAAAATGATATACGAAATAAGGGCTTGCGACTCGCCAATCCATTATGAGCAGTTGAGATCATTTAAAAAGTTGAAACTCTACCCTTCGATTTTGTTGACGGCCTCGTTCGGTAAGATTTTCAGAGATCGGATAATCTGATCCATAGCCTGTAAAGGTCATTCTCTCCGGGGCAATACCTTTCCCTCGGAAATAATCATAGCAAACCTTTGCTCGTTTGCTAGACAATTGAAGGTTATTGATATCGTTTCCTTCCTTGTCGGTAAATCCTTTGATCTTTAGTTGGTATTCGGGATACTGTTCCATGAAAGCCAATATCTGATCCAAGAGGGAATAGCGTTCAATACTTGTACTAGCACTTGTAAATACTAATACTTGTCGGTTCAGCGTCTTAGCTTGGTCTTCCGCACTAATCTGCAAGGGGCAGCCTTGCTGGGAATACAAACCAAAGAGCGTTGGACATTTATCTTCTCGATCTTGTATTCCATCTCCGTCGGTATCAGGACATCCCTGAAATATCGCTAGCCCGTATTGATCTGGGCAATGATCATCTTCATCCAATAAACCATCCTCATCCGAGTCAATTAGCGGGCAGCCTTGCCGTTCCGGAGGACCAAATTGTAGGGGACAAGGATCGTCTTGGTCTGGGATACCATCATTATCTCGATCATTTAGAGGGCAACCTCCGGTCTGAAAATGTCCAGCGATATCTGGACAACGATCGTCAGGATCTGGTACACCATCTCCATCTCGATCTGGGCAGCCACTTACGGAGCCATCGCCCTTAATAGTGGGGCAGAGATCACTTAGGTCTGTAATTCCGTCGCCGTCGGAATCAGGACATCCTCCCAGTTCCGCGGGGCCGGCCCAATCGGGACAACCATCTCGTTGATCGACGATGCCATCTCCATCCCTATCACTTTTGCCGAAACGATAGCCTAACTTGAAACTAAGACTGCCATACCAGTCATTTCCCTCGGGATTACCTGCCTGACTCACCCCATCTAAATAGTCGGTCGTTGTAAGTCTGAGATCGGCTTCCAAACCGAGTTTGACACGTCGATTGAGTTGGAAATCTAGGCCAACACCGAAAGGGAGGGCGGGTTGAATTTGACTGGGTAAGTTATTTTGGTCAAACTCTATGGCTTCCCGCAAATTGGGAAGTTTTGCACGATTAAGGGTGGCATCTGGGGACAAATAGAATAAGCCAATGCCACCAAACCCATATGGATTAAATCGTTTTTCACCTTGTCCTGGAACTTGGAAGGGGTACCATTGAAGGCGTACTTGAAGTTCCACGATTTGTGTTTGGAAGTAGAAGCTTCGGAGTTTACGGTCTTCGTAATTTCTATCATCGCCAGAGATGGTACCTGTACCTAGGTGGGCTTGAATGGCGAGTTGTTCCCGGAGTCGTCGGCTGGCATAAATGCTGATCCAGGTATTGGTCTCTTGTACATTAGGGAAGGTGGACTTTACTAGGTCACCGGTATAGTTCATTCCGCCAAAAGATAACCCTCCTTCCCATGTTTGGCTTTGAGAGAACAATATCGTAGGGATCAAACAAAAGACAAGAACCGACAAAACGGTAAACCTCATTATTTTTGAACCGCATTTGGTATAATTAGCAAAAATAACTATTTAACTGACTTTTGTTTACATCCCACCTGAATTGTAACATATTATTTCAAAAAAAATATAAGCTACTCACCGCGAAGCTTGCGTTGAAGCTCAACGATCTCCTCATTTTTGTCAAAAACTTGATCCTTAAGTTCTTTGTTTTCTCGCTCCATCGCCTCAATTCTTCTGCGTAGATCAGTTAGCTCATCCTGCAACATTTTCACATCACTTGGAAGTTCCTCAGTGGTAGAACTTGTGGTTGGGGTGGAAGGAGTGGACGGGGCGTCAGGTGTACTGGTACTGGTAGAAGTGCTGCTTTGTCCACTTTCAATGCCGATTAATTCTTTGATATTTTGGATACCATCTTCACCATTATAGTAAGAGGCTCCAATGTAGGCACCAGGGACGAGGAATAACATTACTACTAGAAAACGAGAGAAGCCTGTTAATTTATACTTTTTAGCCATGATGATTGTTTTAGACAAATATAATTCAAAACGGAAAGTGGTGTGGCTTTCTTCTACCGAGGTCCCGTTTTTTCGGATGTAGACTTTACTTTATCCTGTTTTACAGAAGAATGAAAGCGGAACCATTAATGAGGGTACACGGAAACGAATCAACTAGGGGAGCGGCCTGCGTCAAAGGTGCACACAGTAAGCTCAATTCAAAAGTTTCCCAAGATCACAAAAGGTCTGCTTATTAAGCCTCGTGAAACAATCCGTCGCAAAGTATTAGGAACTAAATTTCCTACTAACGGGTAAGTCCTCCGATCAATTGAGTAAGGGCTGTTTCGGTCGTTTTTAGGTTGAAAATGGAGTTGAGCTTCGCCTGATTGGCATTGATGAAGTTCAATTGTATAGCCCGGTAGTCAAAGGAATTGATGAGGCCTCCCCGGAATCGTTCTTCAGCAATATTGAGGTTTTGACGGGCATTTTCTACGAGCTGACCCGCTACTTTGACCAACTCCTTTTGGGTATTATAGGTAGCGTAAGTATTTTCTAATTGAGCATTCAATTGCCGCTTCAGATCTTGAATATCCAATTGTGTAATCATCTCATTGATTTGAGCGGCTTCAATATTACGCTTCCTGGCTCCCCCATCGAAGAGGGTGTAAGTCCCGGTAAGGTTAGCGTAGCCCGTGAAGGTCCTCGCTGCTACTCTGGGGATTTCGTCAGATGTCGGTGCCTGCCCTGGTGCAAAACTTCTGAAAGTCTGAGAACCTTGCGTATAGTTGATGTCATAGATTAGGCCAGATCGAAGATTAAGCGTTGGTTTCAGGCTAGACTCTTGAATCTTAGTGCCTAGATTCGCCAATTCGCGGTTGACGAATAGGAGCTGTAGATTTCGGTTATTCGCTAACATTTGTTGTTGAAGCGTTGCCAGCTCGTAGTCTGGGGCGTCATCTATCAAAATATCAGTAAGTCGATATTGCGTATTTAAGTCATCTACCCCCATGGCCAACTTCAGATCGCGCAAGGCATTCTGATAGGCGTTCTGTTGATTCATGAAACTGATGGAGTCATTTAGGTAAGCATCTTGGCTCTGTAGCAATTCGAAGGTACCCGCTTGACCAAATTCTTGTCGGATCTTCTGGTATCCAATTCTATCCCGTGATACTGCCAGCACCTCATCGACTACTTCCAGTTGCTCCGCTTGAATCAAGGCAGCATAGTAGGCCAAGATGATTTGCTGAACGCTTCCTTCTACCGCTATCTGCAGATTGGCCTGATTCAATTTGACCTGCTCAGACAATTGCTGCTTACTTAGTTTTACTCGATGACCGTTGAAGATCGTCCAATTCAAATCAACACTAGGCGTGAAGATGGTTGTCACTGCATCTTGACTAATTAAAAAACTGGCTGGATTATCTGTGTTTCGGTAACTATTGTTGGAAGCTATATTGAAGTCGATTATAGGATATCCTCCTGCGACGGCCCAATCATCTTGAATCTGCGCCTGTTCAATACTTTTTTCGGCAATTTGTATTTGGTAATTGTTAACCAAGCCCTTGGCAATGGCCTGAGAAAGACTCAAGTTCTCCTGGGCGGATAAGAAGGAAATAGAAAAGAGGAAAAGAGTGAATAGAAGGTGTTGCAGTTTAGTCATGAGCTTAGATAAATTTCTTTTCAAAAACAAAACGCTTCAGGTAAAAGTTGTAAAAAAATACGATCCCGGTAGCGATCAGTTTTGCGATATAGTCGTTATTGTGAAACCATTCCCATTGTGTTAGCCCTACAAAGATGCCAGTGCTCAAGGCCATTCCTCCCAAGGATACCAGCATCGCCATCAAAAATGCTGTACTGACTGATCGCTTCAGGTCAAAGATGAAACGTTTCTGCAGGAGAAAGTTGAACACCATTCCACAGGCATACGAAATAATGTGTGCATAGGTTCCTGTGAATCCCTGGTATTTCAAAATCCCAAAGATCACATATTCTAGTGCAGTGGCAACAGCACTGGTAGTAGCATACTTTGCTTTTAGAACAAATAACTGCACTAACTTATGTTCCCAGAATCCTTTCATCTATTCTTTTGCTCGTTCCGCCCGAAAGAAATCCCTTACCTCTAACCAGTTGTTGACGCGAGTGAATTCTTTTGAATTCATATTATGTGAGGCGGAAAACAATAGGCCTTTACCGGTAAAAGATCTTAAGTTTTGGACGTGATCGTCAATCATATAATCAGCACGAAGAATACTCTTATCACCACAAAACACAAAGTTTTTCCAATGAATTTTTGGAAAATGTTCCTGAAGCCAGTCATACTTGTCCTCTAGACAGTTTCGGAATTCCATAGCTGCAGTCGTGATAAAAACATCATAATGCTCCATTAGTTCAGCAACAACTTCCTGACTATCGGGCATTACCCCCAGATCTCGAAAGAAGCCTTTGTCAAACAAGAATCTTCGAACGTGTTTAGCCCCTTCAAAGTGATACACCTTCTTGCCATAAAGGTCTGCCTTTGTCAACCTTTTACCTACTTCGCGTTCATATAGATCAAGAAATTTGGGTTCAATATCTGCGATCACCTCATCCATATCAAGGGCGATTCTTTTTCTCATATTACATTGGATTTTAGGTACGTGTAAAATAAAGCCACAAAAGTATTAAAGTTTTCAGCGGAGAATACCGTGAAAGACTATTAAGCAAATGCTGATTCTAGGAAAAAAATTGACTATATGATGTGGTGGAATAACTTAGCACTGCTAGCACCTTGCTGGCGAGTGCTATCATGTAGAGATAGAGATGGCAAGGGAAGGAACAGGTTTTCGATGGCCTGCAATAACGATGGTAGACGTTTATTAGTTAAGAGAAAACTCCAAAGAGAGACTGGCTGTATTGTGGAACATCAATTCTGAGATATCCGGCGTCATGAAAATGGATAGCGGCAATTGCTCGATCAATTCCATGACCTCAAATTCTGTTTCCCCAACGGCAATCATCCAAAGCCTGGAGCGGTCAAGTGCTAAAGAATAGGACTGCACGTCGCCACGGCTCATGAGTTCGTTCAGAACATAACGCTGCTTAGGGATCAACGCCATAAATTCTTCCGTGAAGACTTGTGGGAGGTCGAATTCAATCATGAAAGCTTTTCTCATGGTAGATATTTGATACAGAGGATGAAAATTGGAGGTAGAAAATCGCTGTTTTTACACCCAATTTGGTTTCTGCTTTTTCTAAATATAATGCCTTTTAAGGAATAATAGTTCAACCGGGGGATT